>ENA-OQHP01000004-OQHP01000004.1-human-gut-metagenome-genome-assembly--contig:-NODE-4-length-67594-cov-2.532171_pt1 | contig 67594 bp, 75 predicted proteins | sample MGYA00242563_ERZ504717 | MGnify/ENA primary metagenome ERZ504717 (study PRJEB26092, sample SAMD00036212) | human gut metagenome | host: Homo sapiens | study: EMG produced TPA metagenomics assembly of the... | reverse complement strand
TACAGACTGACTAAAATTTATGCCTAAACAATAAATCCCTCAGGTTTTTACGTTGACCCATATTTTGCCGTTTTTGCGTGTCGGGAGAAAACAAAAATCCCGATTTCGCTTGGAAATCAGGATTTTACTGTCTTTTGCTTTTCTTCAAGTGGTGCCACCAGGAATCGAACCGGGGACACAAGGATTTTCAGTCCTTTGCTCTACCAACTGAGCTATGGCACCAGCATTTTTATGTTTGCAACCAATGTTTCTCGATTGCGGTTGCAAAGGTACGCAAACTTTTGGAACTTGCAAACATTTCAGCAGAAAAAATACGATTTTTGTGCAAAAACGGCATTTTTGTGGGAAAAGTACCGATAATAACCTTAAAAACCTTCCTTTTTCAGACCGAAATAAAATCGGAGATTGAAAAAGGAAGGTTTTAACTTAGTTTATAAAAGAACTTTATCCTTTCAAGGGATTCCAGCCTTGTGCTTTCAACTCAAGTTCATTTCCGTCACGAGTCACAAGGGCGCATCCTAGTTCGGGTTTGGTGATGTGACCGATGACTTTCACGTCTTTCATCTGAGAAACGACTTCGTGCGCGGTCAACGGTACCGTGAAGAGCAGTTCGTAATCTTCGCCGCCGTTCAGTGCACAAGTGCTTAGGTTCATGTTGAATTCTTCGGCCATTACGGCTGTCTGATAGTCAATCGGAATGCGTTCTTCGTACACGCGGCAACCGGCATGGCTTTGTGAGCAGATGTGCATCAGCTCAGATGACAATCCGTCGGAGATGTCCATCATGGCAGTGGGTTTGATGCCGGCTTTAGCCAGGCTTTCTACAATATCCTTGCGGGCTTCCGGTTTCAAGAAGCGTTCCAGCAAGTATTCTTTGCCGGCAAGTCTGGCTGTACATCTTTTTCGCCCTGGAACACGGCTTTTTCCCGTTCCATCAGCTGAAGTCCCATGTAAGCAGCTCCCAAATCACCTGATACGCAGATCAGGTCAGTTTCTTTGGCGCCGTTGCGGTATACCACCTTGTCTTTATCGCTTCTCCAATGCAGGTGATGGAAATGGCCAGCCCTGTAACGGAAGAAGTGGTGTCACCTCCTACAAGGTCTACCTGATGCTGTGCACAAGCCAGTTTCAGTCCGTCGTAGAAATCTTCCAGGTCTTCGATGCAGAAGCGTTTGGATACAGCCAGTGATACGGTAATCTGCTTCGGAGTACCGTTCATGGCGTAAATATCGGAGAAGTTCACCATGGCTGATTTGTATCCCAGGTGCTTCAGCGGGGTATATACCAGGTCAAAGTGTACACCTTCCATCAGTAGGTCGGTAGTGACCAGTACCTGCTTGTCGGAAAATTCCAGTACGGCGGCATCGTCGCCCACACCGTATTTCGTTTCCGGATTCTGTAATTTAATATCTTGGGTGAGGTGCTTGATAAGCCCAAATTCACCCAACGTTGAAATTTCTGTTCTGTTTCCTTCGTGCATAGTATTTTTACGCTCTGTTGATAAGTTCTCTCATAATGGTTGTCATGCGAGGCTGTGCTTCGTCGGCAGCCTTCTGCACTTCTGCGTGTGATACTTCCACAATCTTTCCTTCCACGCCCAAGTCGGTGATGACTGATACGCCGAATACCTTAATGCCGCAATGGTTGGCTACAATTACTTCTGGTACGGTAGACATTCCTACGGCATCAGCACCTAAAATGTGGAACATCTTATATTCCGACGGAGTTTCGAACGTAGGACCTTGCGTACCGAGGTACACGCCTTGTTGCACCTTGATGCCTTTTTCCTGAGCAATTTCCAGGGCTTTTGCAATCAGTTTTTTGGAGTAAGCTTCACTCATATCCGGGAAGCGTGGTCCGTATTCGATATTCTTCCCACGAAGCGGATGTTCCGGGAAGAGATTGATGTGGTCAGTAATAATCATCAGGTCACCGATTTCAAAGTCGGGGTTGGTACCTCCTGCAGCATTCGATACGAAGAGGGTCTTGATGCCCAGCTCACGCATCACGCGTACGGGGAAAGTCACTTCCTTCATGGAGTAGCCTTCATAAAAATGAAAGCGTCCCTGCATGGCCATGATATCCTTGTTACCCAGTTTCCCGAAAATCAGTTTCCCGCTGTGTCCTTCGACGGTTGAAACCGGGAAATTCGGGATTTCCGAATAGTTGATTTCATACTTGTCGGTGATTTCGTGCACCAGACTGCCCAATCCTGTACCCAGGATGATGGCTGTTTCGGGTGAGTGTGCATTTTAGCCTTCAGAAAGGCAGCTGTTTCTTGAATTTTTTCTAACATACTCAATGATTTTAGGGTTAAATACTAGTTCTCCTTTGTGCAGAAACTCCACTTCTATAGGGAGCACGTAAATATAGGGTTTCAGTTCTTCGCAGAGCTGCGGATGACCGATAAGCCGTGAAGCATCCTTCTCGGTGGTCAGGATGAGGCGGCGGGTTTCCGGCAGCTTGTGGAACTGCTGTGCAATCTGTTGCATATCGGCACCGTCAAAATTGTGATGGTCGCCGAAGAGCAGCGGAGTGATACGAGCAGCGTGTCGGCCGACTTCCTCCATTAGTGGTGCCGGTGAGGCAATGCCGGTGACCAGCAGCACTTCTTTATCTTTTAACACATCCAGGGGTTGGGTAGGAGCATCCATAAATAAGGGATACAACTTTCCGTAGGCCAGGGTAGTGAAAAACACTTCCTGATGCGGAAGTAGCTGTATGCGTTGTCGGATACGTTCGCATTCCTCCAGGCTGAGGGTAGGCGGACATTTCGTGACGATGAGCAAATCGGCCTTTTCTTTCCACTGGCTGGTTCCCGAAGGCGTCCGGCAGGAAGAAGCTGGTCACATTCCACAGGGCGATGGTAATCCATCAGCAGAATGCGCAGTCCCGGTCGTACATAGCGGTGTTGAAAGGCATCGTCCAGCAGGATGACTTCCGTATCGGGTGCTCCTTGCGGAGAGGTAAGCTGGCGGATACCCCGGCAGCGGTCTCCATCTACGGCTACGTGAATGGCGGGAAACTTGCGGGCCATCTGGTAAGGCTCGTCACCGATGTCTTCCATCCGGGAGGTAGAAGAGGCCAGCACGAAACCTTTAGATTTCCGCTTGTAGCCCCGGCTTAGTACGGCCAGCCGGAACGAGTTCTGCAACAGCCGGATGAGGTATTCCGTGTGAGGAGTTTTCCCGGTGCCGCTACAGTCAGGTTACCGATGCAGATGACAGGTAACGGAAACGTTCTTCGTGGAGCCATCCCACATCGAACAAGAGATTCCGCACCCTCACACCGATGCCGAAGAGGACACTGAAGGGCCATAGCCCCCAATATATTTTGCATTTTCCGCTCATGAATGCGCCTCCTGCTTATTGGATACGCATGTTGAATGGCAAACGGGCTTGCAGGCGGTCAGACTGTTCCACGTGGCGCAACCATTCAAAACCTTGATAATATTCACCGAATGTTTCCTGCAACTGGCTGTGAATGTAACGGTCAGCGCGGGTATTCAGCAGTTCTGTCAGGAAATCCTGCTTAGTCGGGTAGCTTTTCAGTTTATAGTCTTTTACTTTACCCAGTTCGGCAGCCAGCTGGATGGCAGTATCCAGTCCCCCCAGTTCGTCTACCAGTTTCAGCTCCTTAGCCATGCTTCCGGTCCATACGCGGCCTTCCGCAATCTTGCAGAGCTCCTCTAACGGAATATTTCGTCCTTCGGCACAGCGTTTGGTAAACAAGGCATATCCTTGGTTCACCATTTGTTGCATTAGGGCCGATTCTTCCGCATTGAACGGGCGGCTCATGCTGCCCATGTCGGCCATTTTATGTGTCTTGACTCCATCAAAATGAAGTCCCAGTTTATTGGTCAGTAATTCTGAAGCGTCGGGCATCATACCGAAGATGCCGATGGAACCGGTCAGAGTAGTCGGTTCAGCTACGATTTTGTTGGCAGCGCAAGAAATGTAGTAACCGCCGGAAGCTGCATAGTCACCCATGGATACGACGACCGGTTTTTCAGCTTTCAGCAAGGTCACTTCACGCCAAATCTGTTCCGAACCATAGGCACTTCCTCCCGGAGAGTTCACGCGAAGCACGACCGCTTTTACGTTCTTGTCTTTACGCAAATCGCGTAAATCCTTCGCTACTTTCTCGGAGTTAATACCTTCGTCGTATGAAGAGCCGTTGTCAATTTCTCCGTAAGCATAATAAACGGCTACCACGTCTCTTGTCTTGCTTTTCGGAGTGACTGATTTTACACGAGTCATTTCGTCCAGACTCAGGGTCTGAAGATTATCTTCTTCGGTCAGTCCGGCGAGGGATTTCAGGTAGCTAAGCACTTCATCCTTATACATTAAGTGTCGGCCAGTCCGCAGCGCACGTAGTCTTCGGCTGGGCGTAAGTCCATATTCTGGTCAGCTAATAAGTTTAGGGAATCGACCGAAATATTTCTGGAAGCAGCTACATCGCTCACAATGCTCTTCCAGGTAGATTCCAGAAAGGCCTGTGTTTGTTCACGGTTGGCCGGACTCATTTCGGTATTGGTCATCGGTTCGACAGCCGATTTGTATGTACCCACACGGAAAATCTGCATTTTAACTCCGATTTTGGCCAGAAAATCTTTCAGGAACATAGTTTCGCTGGCCAGTCCGTGCCAGGAGAGACTTCCTACAGGGTTTACAATTACCTTGTCAGCTACGCTGGCAGATAATAACCGCCCTGTGTGTACATGTCGGCATAGGCAATCAGGAATTTGCCACTCTGCTTGAAATCAGCCAGTGCACGATGAATGGCCTGCAAAGAGGCTGTAGAACATGCCAATGCTCCAGTATGCAAGTAGATACCCTTAATCTGTTCGTCTTCTTTAGCTTTCTGGATAGAATTTAGAATATCTTCCAGTCCGTATGTGGAAATCTGGTCCTCAAAGAACTGGTCTACTGGACTGGCTGATAGCGTTCCTGAACAGTGCCTTTCAGCTCAAGCGTAAAAACAGAATTGGGCATGACTATGGTTTCGCTTTCAGAGGAAGCTACAAATCCTGCCAGCATGGTGACACCTAAGATGATAAAGATAAACCCGCAAATCAGTACACCCGTAATGGTGGCCAGGGTGCTTCGAAGAAATTCTTTCATTGTCAGTCGTTTTTAGATTAGTAACAAAGTTATTCTTTTGCCTGAGAAAGCAAAAATACAAGAGGGTAAATTTCTTTTTTACAGAGCGGTGATTATGCTCTTAGATTTGATTTTAAATTTATTTTAGGTAGTTTTTGAAGGAATTTTTTATAGTATAATATAATAAGGTGGTGCTGAGGGCTTGATTCAATAGTCTGCTGCAAAATTTATTGTTGATTTATAATTGTTTGATATTTAGTTTGTTATACAATCTTAATCAATCGTGAAGGTCTGCGTATTGACGAGTGTGAAAAAACGCACTTGCGTTCAATCCAAAACGCACTTGCGTTTAAGATCAAACGTCCTTGCGTTTGAAGTGAAACGCCCTTGCGTTTTATATCAAATGCACTTGCGTTTTTTGAGAGGTTGCAGAAAATATCTCCCGATTTATTTTGTTTTTTTACGGAACTTCCCCAATTTTGCCAAAATTGATTTTGTGAACTTTAAATAAATACGATATGGCAGAAGAAATGATTGTCAAGGAACTGGACGAGGTAGTAGTCCGTTTCTCGGGTGATTCCGGTGACGGAATGCAGCTGGCCGGAAATATGTTCTCCAATATTTCGGCAACCGAAGGAAACGATATCAGTACATTCCCGGATTACCCGGCGGACATTCGCGCCCCGCAAGGTTCATTGACTGGTGTGTCTGGCTTTCAGGTGCATATTGGTGCCGGAAAGGTATATACTCCGGGCGATAAGTGCGATGTGCTGGTAGCATGAATCCGGCAGCTTGAAAACACAGTATAAATTTTGTAAACCGCAGGCGGTAATTATTATCGACTCCGATTCGTTTACCAAACGTGACCTGGAAAAGGCTAAGTTTACGTTGGAAAATCCCTTCTCGGAACTGGGTATCAAGAATGAAGTCGTGTCGGCAGCTATCACTACCATGTGTAAGGAAAGCCTGAAAGACAGCGGGCTGGACAACAAGTCTATCTTGCGAACAAAGAACATGTTTGCTCTGGGATTGGTATGCTGGTTGTTCCATCGCGATGTGAAGGTGGGCGAAAAAATTCTGCGCGAGAATTTGCCAAGAAACCGGAAATTGCCGAAGCCAATGTGAAGGTACTTTACGACGGTTATCATTTTGGTGAGAATACCCATGCTTCTGTATCGATGAGCTATACCGTGCCGAGCAAGGCACAGAAAGAGCCGGGAAAATACATGGATATCAACGGTAATAAAGCGACGGCATACGGTCTGATGGCGGCTGCAGAGAAAGCAGGTCTGCAATTGTATCTGGGTTCCTACCCGATTACACCGGCCACAGATATTCTGCATGAACTGGCCAAACATAAATCGCTGGGCGTGAAAACGGTGCAGTGTGAAGATGAGATTGCCGGATGTGCTTCTGCTGTAGGAGCTTCGTTTGCCGGCGCATTGGCTGTAACGACCACTTCCGGACCGGGTATTTGTTTGAAGAGTGAGGCCATGAATCTGGCGGTGATTACGGAACTTCCGCTGGTGATTGTAGACGTACAGCGTGGAGGCCTTCTACCGGACTACCGACCAAATCGGAACAGACCGACTTGCTTCAGGTGCTGTTCGGACGTAATGGAGAAAGTCCGATGCCTGTGGTGGCGGCTTCTTCACCGACCGACTGCTTTGATGCGGCTTATCTGGCCTGCAAGATTGCTCTGGAACACATGACTCCGGTCGTTTTGTTGACCGATGCCTATATTGCCAACGGTTCTGCTGCATGGCGTTTGCCCGATTTGAATACTTATCCATCCATCTGTCCGCCTTACGTGAAGCTGGAAATGGCTGATTCGTGGACACCGTTCCAGCGTGATCCGCAGACAGGCGTGCGTTACTGGGCTACACCGGGTACCCCGGGCTTTATGCACCGTATCGGAGGATTGGAAAAGAGTAACGAAACCGGAGCCATTTCTACGGAACCGGAAAACCACTTCCTGATGACGAAGTTGCGTGCCGAAAAGGTAGAAAAGATTGCCGATTCATTGCCACCGCTTACAGTGGAAGCGATCCGGATGCCGATTTGCTGATTGTAGGTTTTGGAGGTACTTACGGACACTTGCATTCTGCCATGGATCAGTTGAACGCCATGGGAAAGAAAGCAGCGCTGGCACATTTCCGTGTCATCAACCGTTGCCGAAAATACAGCCGAAGTATTACGAAAATACAAGACCATCGTGGTGGCCGAGCAAAATATGGGACAGCTGGCAGGCTATCTCCGCATGAAAGTGGAAGGTATTCACCTGCATCAGTTCAATCAGGTAAAAGGCCAGCCGTTCGTAGTGAAAGAGCTGGTAGAGGCTTTCAGTCAACTTTTTTAATGATTCATCAATAAATATTCTGGAGGAATAACAATGAGTGAAACAAAATATACGGCAGCAGATTACAAATCCGGACAGCCTCGCTGGTGTCCGGGTTGCGGCGACCACGCTTTTCTGAATTCTTTTCACAAGGCTTTGGCTGAACTGGGAGTACCTCCCCATGAAATTGCGGTGATTTCCGGTATCGGATGTTCTTCGCGTTTGCCTTATTACATGAATACGTATGGCATGCACACCATTCACGGACGTGCGGCTGCCATTGCTACGGGAGCCAAGGTGGCTAATCCGAATCTTACTATCTGGCAGATTTCCGGTGACGGTGACGGCCTGGCCATCGGTGGTAACCATTTTATCCATGCTATCCGTCGTAATGTAGATATTAACATCATCCTGTTGAATAACCGTATTTACGGATTGACCAAGGGACAGTATTCTCCGACTTCAGCCCGTGGGTTTGTAAGTAAATCTTCTCCCTACGGTACAGTGGAAGATCCTTCCGTCCGGCAGATTTGTGTTTCGGAGCTCGCGGCCGTTTCTTTGCCCGTTGTGCGGCAGTAGATGGCGGCCCCTCTGTGGAAGTGCTGAAAGCAGCTGCCCGTCATAAAGGTACGTCGGTAGTGGAAGTATTGCAGAACTGTGTCATCTTCAATGACGGTACGCATAATGCCGTAGCCAAGAAGGAAGATCGTGAACGCAATGCGATTTATCTGGAGCACGGTAAGCCTATGCTCTTTGGTCCGAACAAAGAATTCGGTCTGATGCAGGAAGGCTTCGGGCTGAAAGTGGTGAAACTGGGTGAGAACGGTATCACGGAAAAAGACATCTTAGTGCACGATGCCCATTGTGAAGATCACACCCTTCAGTTGAAACTTGCGCTGATGGAAGGCCCGGATTTCCCGATAGCCTTGGGTGTGATTCGTGATGTGGATGCACCGACATACGATGAGGCAGTAGAAGCCAGATTGAAGAGGTTTCAGCCAAGAAAAAGTATCACACGTTTGCCGAATTGCTGGAAACGAATGATACGTGGGAGATTAAATAAATCTGACATGATAAAAAGAAAAGGAGCCAGTGATTTTTTCGTCTGGCTCCTTTTTTGTCTTTATTCTTTTTCTCCATAACACAAATCGCCTGCATCTCCCAGTCCCGGCACGATATAGGAATGGGCATTCAGTTCCGGGTCGATGGCGCCGCACCATACGGTGGTTTTTTCAGTAGGGAACACCTTTTTGATATGCTCGATGGCCTGACGACTGGCAATGACTGAAGCAATGTGTATATGAGATGGTTCTCCCTTGGTAAGCAAGGCTTCGTATGCCAGTTCCATGGAACTGCCGGTAGCCAGCATCGGGTCGGTCAGAATCAGAATCTTTCCGTCCAGTCGTGGAGAAGCGATGTATTCAATGTGAATGTCGAAGTTATCTTCGTTGATGTATTTACGATAGGCCGATACGAAGGCATTTCCGCATGGTCAAAATAGTTGATGAAGCCCTGATGAAGCGGAAGTCCTGCACGCAGGATGGTGGCTACCACAGGTTGCTCGGAAGGTACATTCTCTACGGCTGTAGCCAATGGGGTTTGTACGGATACCGGATGGTAAGGAAGCGTCCGGCTGATTTCGTATGCCATGATTTCGCCTACACGCTCTATGTTGCGGCGGAAGCGGATGCGGTCACCTTGTATATGCACATCACGGATTTCAGAAAGGAACTGGTTGAAAAGGCTGTTGCTTTGGTTAAAGTTGATTATTTTCATAAACATTTTCAGGTTCTTAGGGGTTTTATTATTTAGATTCCAGTTTGCAAAGAAACAAAATAAAATTGATTTGTAAAGTGGATTTGGCAATTTTGTTACACAAGTATAAATCTTTAAATGATTACGGATTTTTTCTGTAATAACTTCTTTGAATTAAAAATATCTACTACTTTTGTAGCGCCTAAAACAAGGAGATGTTGAAGAGCAGAAAAGCGGATTAGGCTTACAGATTTAGACAATAAACATTTGATATAATAACCAAATTAATCATTTGAACAATGGCAAATTTAGATCTTACTAAGTACGGTATCACTGGAACCGTAGAAATCGTACACAATCCTTCTTACGATGTATTGTTTGCAGAAGAAACAAAAGCTGGTTTGGAAGGCTTCGAAAAAGGTCAGGTAACTGAACTGGGTGCAGTAAACGTAATGACTGGTATCTATACTGGTCGTTCTCCTAAAGATAAATTCTTGGTAAAAGACGCTACAAGTGAAAACACTGTATGGTGGACTTCAGAAGAATATAAAAACGACAACAAGCCTGTAACTACAGAAACTTGGAATGTATTGAAAGAATTGGCTGCTAAAGAATTGTCAAACAAGAAATTGTATGTTGTTGATGGTTTCTGCGGCGCTAACGAAGCTACTTGCTTGAAGTTCGTTTCATCATGGAAGTTGCATGGCAGGCTCACTTCGTAACTAACATGTTCATCCGTCCGTCTAAAGAACAGTTGGAAAACTTCGAACCTGATTTCGTTGTTTACAACGCTTCTAAGGCTAAAGTTGAAAACTACAAAGAACTGGGTCTGAACTCAGAAACTGCAGTTGTGTTCAACTTGACTACTAAAGAACAGGTTATCCTGAACACTTGGTACGGTGGTGAAATGAAGAAAGGTATGTTCTCTATGATGAACTACTTCAACCCGTTGCGTGGTATCGCTTCTATGCACTGTTCTGCTAACACTAACATGGAAGAAACTGAATCAGCTATCTTCTTCGGTTTGTCTGGTACTGGTAAGACTACTTTGTCTACAGACCCGAAACGTAAGTTGATTGGTGATGACGAACACGGATGGGATAACGAAGGTGTATTCAACTACGAAGGTGGTTGCTACGCTAAGGTTATCAACCTGGATAAAGAATCTGAACCAGATATCTACAACGCAATCAAACGTGACGCTCTGTTGGAAAACGTAACAGTAGACGCTAACGGTAAGATTGACTTCGCTGATAAGAGCGTAACTGAAAACACTCGTGTTTCTTATCCTATCCACCATATCGAAAACATCGTGAAACCTATCTCTAAGGGTCCTCACGCTAAACAAGTTATCTTCTTGTCAGCTGATGCATTCGGTGTATTGCCTCCAGTATCTATCTTGAATCCTGCACAGGCTCAGTACTACTTCTTGTCTGGATTTACTGCTAAGTTGGCTGGTACAGAACGTGGTATCACTGAACCGACTCCGACATTCTCTGCTTGCTTCGGTGCTGCTTTCTTGAGCTTGCATCCTACTAAATATGCAGAAGAACTGGTTAAGAAGATGGAAATGACTGGTGCAAAAGCATACTTGGTTAACACTGGTTGGAACGGAACTGGCAAACGTATTTCTATCCGTGATACTCGTGGTATCATCGACGCTATCTTGGATGGTTCTATCGAAAAAGCTCCTACTAAGACTATTCCTTACTTCGATTTCGTTGTTCCGACAGAATTGCCGGGTGTTGATCCGAAAATCTTGGATCCGCGTGACACTTACGCTGATGCTGCTGAATGGACTAAGAAAGCTGAAGACTTGGCTGGACGTTTCATCAAGAACTTCGCTAAGTTTACAGGTAACGAAGCTGGTAAGGCTTTGGTTGCTGCTGGTCCGAAATTGTAATTCAGACTTACAAAATCTTAAATATGAAAGCGGTTTCCTTCGGGAAGCCGCTTTTTTTGTATCTTTGGTCGTAGTTTTAATTCGTAAATCTAATTAATTATGAAAAAGTCTATTCATCTTCTATCTATTCCAGTTGTAGCTTGTTGCTTGTCGTGTACATCCGGCAAGGTGCTTCCGCCTGAACCGATTCTTCCTGTACCTGAACCCAAGCAGGTGGAATGGCAGCAGATGGAAACGTATGCTTTTATCCATTTCGGTTTGAACACGTTTAATGACCGGGAATGGGGATATGGAGATACGGATCCGAAAACGTTTAATCCGACGAATCTGGATTGTGAGCAATGGGCACAGACGCTGGTGAAAGCTGGTATGAAAGGAGTGATTCTTACTGCCAAACATCATGACGGATTCTGTTTGTGGCCGTTTGAAGGTACAGACTATAGTGTGAAAAACTCTCCGTGGAAAAACGGACAGGGAAATGTGGTGAAAGAATTGTCGGAGGCTTGTAAGAAATATGGTCTTAAGTTTGCCGTTTATCTTTCGCCATGGGATCGCCATCAGGCTAATTATGGTACACCTGAGTATTTGCCTTACTTTTATGCACAGTTACATGACCTGCTGACAAACTATGGACCGGTATTTGAAGTATGGTTTGACGGAGCGAATGGTGGTGACGGATGGTATGGCGGTGCCAAGGACATACGTACCATCGATCGCAAGAACTATTATAATTATCCTCGTATTTATGAAATGCTGGATAGTATTCAGCCTCAGGCCATCATTCTCGGATGGAGGACCTGGTTGCCGTTGGGTAGGTAATGAGAAAGGTTTTGCCGGGGCTACCAACTGGTCATTCCTGCGAAAGGGAGAGGTGCATCCGGGATATGATAAGAGCTATGAATTGCAGTATGGACATCCGGATGGAAATCAGTGGGTGCCTGCAGAGTGTGATGTGTCTATCCGTCCGGGATGGTTCTATCATCGGAGGAAGATGACAGGGTAAAAAGTCCGGATCAGCTGGTGGATTTGTATTACCGCAGTGTGGGGCATAATGCCACTTTGTTGTTGAACTTCCCGGTAGACCGGAGAGGACTGATTCATCCGGTAGATTCTGCCAATGCGGTTCGTTTCCATGAGATGATTCAGCAGCAGTTGAAGACGAATCTGGTGGCAGGAATGACTCCCAAGGTTTCAAATGAACGTGGAGGAGATTTTGTGGCATCTGCCTTGACCGATGATAATTTTGATACTTACTGGGCTACGGAAGACGGGGTAACTACAGCTGATATCGAGTTCTCGTTTGATACGCCTACTCGGATGAACCGTATGATGCTTCAGGAATATATTCCGTTGGGACAGCGTGTAAAGGCATTTGTGGTGGAATATCTTGATAAAGATACATGCTTCCGGTGAAACTGAATGAAGAAACGACTACCATTGGATACAAACGTCTGTTACGTTTTGAAACGGTGGAAACAAAGGGTATACGTATTCGGATTACGGATGCACGTGGTCCGCTTTGTTTGAGTAACGTAGGAGTGTATGATGCAGGCAATGTTTCTGATTCCTTTGTAGAGAAGGTGGAAGACATTGAATCTGTACCTTACCTTTTGCCGGATGTCAAAGCCGATGAAGCAGTAAAAACCTCTGACAAGCAGGCGCAGACCACTTGTTTTGTAGAAGGTGACCGTTTGTTGATTGATTTGCAGGAAGAGCGACTAGTTTCTTCTCTTCATTTCTTGCCTGATCAGGGTGAACCTAACAAGGGGCTGATTGCCAATTATGAAATACGTGTCGGCGTGAGCAAGGATGCAGTGAATCAACTGGTCAAGTCGGGTGAGTTCTCAAATATACAGAACAATCCGGTGATGCAGTCGGTATTCTTTACTCCGGTAAAAGCCCGTTATATAGAGTTGAAGCAACGCGTATGATTCACGCAGGTGAACCGATGGGATTTGCCGAATTGGGAGTGAAATAACTTAGTGAAAATAAGAGTTTATGAAAAATGTAATTTATTCAATGTTGGGAGCAGGATTGTTGTGTCTCTCCAGCTGTGGCGGACAGGCACAGAAGGAGCAGGCTCCTGCGCCTGATGAATCTTCGGCTAAAAATCAGGTGATTGAAACCATCATGACACGACGGAGTGTGCGGAAGTATCTGCCACAGCCGGTAAATCGTGATACAATGCAGATGATTCTGGACTGTGGTATTCATGCACCAATGGGCAGAATAAACAGTCATGGGCGGTACGCGTGGTGGACAATCCGGAGTTTATCAATGGTATTACGGAAGTGTATAAGAAAGTGAATCCCAAAGTGGCAGAAGATCCGGGATTCAAGAATATGTTCCGCAATGCGCCTACGGTAGTATTTATTGCCAACGATACTTCGTATGATATGTCGCAGATAGACTGTGGGCTGCTGGGAGAAATATGATTCTTTCGGCCTGGTCAATGGGTATCGGTTCCTGCTGTCTGGGAAGCCCATACGCTTTATGAAGACGGAGCCTCAGGCAGCAGACTATCTGAAACGCCTGAATATACCCGAAGGCTATGAATTGTTGTATTGCATAGCCTTCGGATATCCGGATGAATCACCGGCAGCTAAACCGCGTGATGCTTCGAAAGTGATGTTTGTGGAGTAAAAATTTATCGCGCTCCCAAATCGTCATAAGAAGATTGTAGAATCGCTTTCCCCAGTTCTGTGCGTCGTTCGTTCGGAGCTGGGGATTCTATTAATGCCTTGCCGGAATTGTTATCAATCAGTGTAGTACCGGTGCTGTCGCGGAAAGCAAATCCGTTGTTATAGGTGTAGTAAGCAAACGGATAGTTGTAGTCCTTTCCTAACACGTTACGGCTAAAGTTAAATTCTTTGTGGCTGATTCCCAATTGTGCCAGTAGGGTAGCGGCCATATCACTTTGGTTCATCAGTTTGTCAATGACCATAGGCTGCTTGATGGCACCTCCTAACCACAGCATTGGAATATGGTGGATACGCGGGTCATGCACCAGCCCTTCTTCCGGATAATAGAAGCCATGGTCTGGCAGGCAGATGACAAGCAGGTTTTTCCATTGAGGAAGAGCTTTGAGCTTATCAATAAATTTTCCCAGGCAATCATCGGTGAAGGCAAAGGCATTGGGAATCTTTTCTTTCAGGCGATGATAAGGTACTTCAAACGGCTCATGGCTGCTCAGGGTAAGAAAGGCTGTATGCAGGGTTGGTCAGTATTCCGCTCCTTTATCTGACGGTAGAGGTACTCGAAGGTGATGTCATCGTTTACTCCCCATGGATTTTTTCGTTCGTTTATACTGAAGTCCACGTCTGCAGTCAGATGCTGGTATCCGCTGCCCAGTAAATAACTTTTCATGTTGGTGAAGTTGATGTCACCTCCATACAGGAAATCCGTGGCGTAACCTTGTTCCCGCAGTTTTCCGGCAATGGAAGGCAAGGTGCGGCTTTTGGCGGGAGATTTCATGACGGAAACAGTGGGGAAGCTTTGGTAACCGCTGAAGGTACAGACTGTGCCTCGGTCTGTGCGGAAACTGTTGGCATAGCAGTTGGTAAAGAAGACTCCTTCCTTGCTCAGACGCTCCATATTCGGACTGACGCCGGGTATTCCTCCTAATGATTCTACGAATACTCCTCCAAAACTTTCCATGAGAATTATCAGTACATTGGGACGGTTGGTAGTGAGTAATGAAACTTCATTTTCTCCCGTGTCTGCATACAATCCCTCAAATAAGTCGGCCCGTTTTTTTTCATCGAAGAAATTAAATTGCTGGGCAAAATCGGTTGTTTTACTGATGGAGGATAGCAGGCTGAAATCCGGATTAATGGCAGAATGATTCAGAAATTCATCATTACAGAAATAGGCTTGTCCTACGTTGCTGGTGGATTCGGTTACACCTCCTCGTATGATGATGAAGATGACACCTCCTAAAAGAATGGTTATCAGACTACCAGCAATGCGCTTCTGGACTTGTGGCAGATTGGCTGGGGTAATTTTGTACAGCCCCCATGTTACTAAGGCTGATAAGATGAGGATGCACAGCAGTCGTATCAGAATAAATCCCAAGGATACGCTGGCCATGGCATTCTTCGGTGAGTCCAGATAGAGGAAGATGGAAGCGTCCAGTTTAAATCCCCAGAACGGATAGAGTGCCATATCGCCAATGAAGATAAGTGTGGTAGCCAGACTGATTAAGACGTAGTAACCGATGAGTATCTTCTTCAGAGGAAAACGGCGGAACCATATACTACAGAGAATGACCAGCCAGGGAATAGCCGTCAGGTAGCCGGTGGTAGCAGCGTCAAGCGTAAAGCCATGGAACAATACCCGTAGGTAGTCTGTAAAAGCGGTTCCTTTCTCACATGCACCGTTATAGAGCATGAACACAGGTTTCTGGAGTAGGAAATACCCCAGTATGCTGGCGAAAAAGCATCCCAGATATGTAAGTCTCTTTTTCATCTGTTTGAGTTTTTGATTATTTACGTCCGAAGTCAGCGGGGACTTCTCCCCATACGTCAGTCTCCCACTTGAGCAGGGGAGTGGTATAAGTGTTTTCTTTCAGCCATTTTTCAGCCCGTTCAATTAATTGGAAGAGCGCTTCTGTTTTTTCAGTACGTTCCAGTTTGGTCTTGCATTTTTTTTGCTTCACCCAAGAGAGGGCATTACGGCTGTCGGAATAGATGGGCATGTTCAAGTTCTTTTGTTTAAGAAGTGCCAGCCCGTGAACGATGGCCAGGAATTCTCCGATATTGTTGGTTCCATAAACCGGTCCGAAATGGAAGATTTCCTGTCCCGTCAGCAGGTACACTCCGCGATATTCCATGGGCCCGGGGTTACCGCTACAGGCAGCATCTACTGCCAGGCAGTTCAAGTTGAAGTTTTCGGGGAGTTGAGCCTCGGCTTTTTCTGAAGACGATGCACGGTGACGGTTCATGTACTGATATGCAGGAGTGGCAAAGGCATGTTCTGCCTCTTCCTGTGAATCAAAAGACTTATATATAGCCCCTTTATAGCCTTGTATTTGCAGTTGCAGTCGGTCCATGAAGAATAGATACCCGGATTCACTCCTTTCCAGACCACGTAGAATTTTTGTTTAGCCATAAGATGGTCTTTAAAAAGAAAGTGGCTGTGCAAAAGGAGTGTGGTCCACTCCTTTGCCAGCCACCTGATATACAAGATTGTAATTACATACGTTCAGGAACTTCGATACCTAGCAAGCCCATAGCCAGTTTGACTACTTTGCCTACATTCTGGCTCAAAGCGAGACGGAATATTTTCAGGGCTTCATTTTCTTCACGCAGGATGCTGAAGTCATGATAGAACTGGTTGTATTCTTTTACCAGGTCGTAAGCATAGTTTGCCAAGATAGACGGGTTGTAATCTGTTCCAGCCTGTTTCACTACGTTGGTAAAGTCAGCCAGCATTTGAATCAGACCTTCTTCTTTCGTACTCAGTTCAATACCGCTTGGGATGACAGCCGGGATGCTGAGTCCGGCTTCTGTTGCCTTACGCAGAATGGACTGAATACGTGCGTATGTATACTGGATGAACGGACCTGTGTTTCCGTTGAAGTCGATAGATTCTTTCGGGTTGAAGTCATGTTCTTGCGGGCATCTACTTTCAGGATGAAATATTTCAAGGCACCCAGACCTACGATGCGTGCGATGTCGTCTGCCTCTTCCTGAGTCAGTCCGTCCAATTTACCCAGTTCGTTGCTGGTTTCCTTGGCTGTTTCAATCATGGCCTCCATCAGTCGTCGGCGTCTACTACTGTACCTTCACGGCTCTTCATCTTACCTTCCGGCAGTTCCACCATACCGTAAGAGAAGTGTACGAGGTCCTTACCCCATTCGAAGCCCAGCTTGTCGAGCAGGATTGACAATACCTGGAAGTGGTAGTTCTGTTCGTTACCTACCACATAAATCATCTTGTTGATAGGATAATCCTGGAAGCGCAGCTTAGCAGTACCGATGTCCTGTGTCATGTATACAGAAGTACCGTCACCACGGAGCAGCAATTTGTGATCCAGACCTTCCGGAGTCAGGTCGGCCCATACAGAACCGTCTTCCTTGCGATAGAACAGTCCTTTTTCCAGACCTTCCATTACCTTTTCCTTTCCTTCAAGGTAAGTCTGTGATTCGTAGTATATCTTGTCGAAGCTTACTCCCATCATCTTGTAAGTTTCATCGAAACCTGCATATACCCAGTCATTCATTTTCTTCCAGAGGGCACGTACTTCCGGGTCGTTAGCTTCCCATTTGCGAAGCATTTCGCGTGCTTCCAGCATCAACGGAGAGTTTGCTTCAGCTTTTGCCTTTGCTTCTTCTTCGTTCATACCTTCAGCCTGATATTGAGCCATGAGCTCTTTTACTTCAGCTTTGTAGTGCTTGTCGAAAGCTACGTAGTAGTCACCAATCAGGTGGTCACCTTTCTTGCCCGATGATTCAGGAGTTTCACCGTTACCATATTTCAACCAGGCCAGCATAGACTTACAGATGTGGATACCACGGTCGTTTACGATGTTGGTTTTCACCACCTTGTTGCCGTTGGCTGCCATGATGTTAGCCAGTGCGCTTCCCAGTAGGTTGTTACGCACGTGACCCAGGTGAAGCGGTTTATTGGTATTAGGAGAAGAATATTCAATCATGACAAGTGGAGCGTTTGCGTCAGCTTTTTGTATGCCCCACTGGTTATCGGCATGGATGCGGTTCAGCAGTTCAATCCATACGTCAGATGCAATGGTCAGGTTCAGGAAACCTTTGATTACATTATAATTTGCGATGGCCGGTTCATTCTGTTTTAAGTATTCCCCGATTTCTTGTGCAGTCTGTTCCGGACCTTTCTTAGACATTTTCAGAAAAGGAAAGACAACCAGTGTCAGGTGGCCTTCAAACTCTTTCTTCGTTTTCTGAAGTTGAACCATTTTGGCAGGAACTTCCTGATTGTATAAGGTCTTTATACCGTTCAGGATAGATTCGGTCAGTTTATCTTCTATTTTCATGTGTATATAGTTTATGTAATTATCCTATCTTAAGCGTACAAAGATAGTGATTTTTACGCTTTTCCTGCCGTTCTGTTGCGTATTATTACATATTCTTTCTCCATTCAGACGGAGAGACTCCTTCCTGGAGTTTGAATTGTTTGCTGAAGTGAGCCAGATCTGTGAATCCTATTCGTTCGGCTATTTCCGATAAACTTCGTTTAGGAGTTTGACCCATCAATTGCTTGGCTTCTTCTATGCGCAGGTGATTGATCCATAAGTTGAAGTTTAAGCCGTATGTGCTGTTAATATAGTTCGAAAGATAAGTCCGGTTTATTCCTATAATTTTACATAATTCTATGATGGTAAACCTGGAGCTTAAGAATCCTTTGCTTTCTACCCATTTCTTCCAACCTGTCTTTTAATGATTTCATTTCTTTTTCATAGTTCCCCTATTTTTTCTCGAAAATTAGGAAGTTTTGAAAATGTATGAAAAGACAAAAATTAAACTTTAAGAGTATATGTCTGTATCCTGTTACTAAGTGGCAGAAAAAGTGGACTATCCGGTATAAATTTACTGATAAATCAGGGTAGAAGATAATCTTCGGCAAACATTTCATTGGCTATGTCAAGGAGTTGGCTGGAGGTGAGATTTTCTATCCGTTTGAAGACTTCTTCTTTTTCTTCGTAAGTGTGATAGTGCAGAAAGCATTTTCCCATGTTGAGCGCATTGTTCTCAAAATTGTCTCCGGCCACCCCTATTTGTCCGATGATTTGTTTCTTTGCTGCAGCCAGTTGCAATTCGGTCAGGGCATTCTCACGGATTTTCTTTAGTTCTTTATGTACCAATGAGATACAGTGGTCGGCATCGTGCAGGTCACAGCCGAAATAGATACAGAATGTACCCGTATCCGTATAGGATGTCAGATTGGATTCTACGTTGTAAACCAAGCCTCTTTTTTCACGTAAGGAGATGTTGAGCCGGCTGTTCATGCCTGGGCCTCCCAGAATATTGTTGAGCAGATAGAGTCCGGTACGCTTCTCTCGTAAGCGTGGTATCCTCTTCCGCCAATCATGACATGTGCCTGATGGGTATCCTTGTGAAGAATCAGTTTGCTGGGTTTGTATTCAGACGGTAGCTTGCGCGTTTTGCTTCCCTCTTCAAATTGAGGAATATCCGAGGTTACTTTCTCAAGCGTACGGATGACTTTCTGAAAGGGAATATCTCCTTGAACGAAAAATATCATGTTTTCCGGTCGGTAATGGGAATGTACGAATTTCCGTGCATCCTCACTTGTAAATTGACGCAGAAGTTCCGGATTGCCAAGTATGTTTCGGCCTAATGGGTGGTTGGGGAAAATCAATTCCTCAAAATCATCAAAAATGAGTTCCGACGGACTGTCTTCATAGCTTTGGATTTCGTCGATAATGACTTCCACTTCTTTCTCGATTTCGTTCTGTGGAAATACACTATGGAAGACAATGTCAGCCAGTAATTCTGCTGCCCGGTTGAAATGCTCTTTCAGAAAAGCGCTGTAAATGACGGTCTCTTCCTTGTTGGTATAGGCATTCAAGTCGCCTCCTACATTTTCCATGCGATTGAGAATGTGCCAGGCTTTTCGCTTTTCTGTACCCTTAAAAATCAGGTGCTCTACAAAATGGGCCATACCTTGTTCTTGCGGAAGCTCATCGCGTGTTCCGGCATCGATGGCAAAGCCACAATAAGCCACGTTTGTAGGACTGGTGGTATGAATAAGTCGTAAGCCGTTAGGAGGGTAAAAGTTGAATACGCCATATATTGAGAAGTATAATTTCTTTTTCGCTGCAAATTTACAATAAATACCTATTGCCTTTCTTCAAAAAATGCAGATATTTGCAGTGTGTGATATTTAAAACTAATATATGAATAAAATTGCAGTCTTTTGTTCGGCCTCAGATGCGATAGAACCTGTATTCATGGAGAAAGCCCGGGAACTGGGCGCATGGCTGGGGCGGCATCGTAAGTGGCTGGTTTACGGCGGTTCCAATACCGGACTGATGGAAGCTCTGGCAAAAAGTGCGAAAGAGAACGGGGCAATGATTATGGGAGTTGTTCCCACAAAGCTGGAGGAACACGGAAGAGTCAGTGATTTGCTTGACGTGACATTCCATTCTGTGAATTTGAGCGACCGGAAAGATATTATGTTGCAGGAATCGGACGTGATGGTAGCCCTGCCAGGTGGAATAGGTACACTGGACGAGGTGTTTCATGTGATGGCTGCATGTAGTATAGGCTATCATCAGAAAAAAGTCATCTTTTATAATGTGGAAGGTTTCTGGAATGACCTGCTGGCTTTTTTGAACCGGCTGGAGGAAACGCATTTTGTACACCGTCCGTTGAAAAATTATTTTGAAGTGGCGAATACATTGGAAGAACTGACCCGCTTATTGGAATAAAATTATAATTTAATCATAATCTTATGAATTCATCAATAAAAGATTTATTACAGCGTGAAGCACAGGCCGTGTTGAACATTCCGGTAACAGACGGATATGAGAAAGCGGTAAACCTGATTGTGGAACAGGTGCATGAGAAAGGCGGAAAGCTGGTAACCAGCGGTATGGGTAAGGCTGGACAGATAGCCATGAACATTGCTACTACATTCTGTTCTACAGGAATTCCTTCTGTGTTTTTGCATCCCAGCGAGGCGCAGCATGGTGATTTGGGCATTCTGCAAAAGAATGACTTGTTACTCTTGATTTCCAATTCCGGAAAGACAAGGGAAATCGTGGAACTTACCGAACTGGCTGCGCGTCTAAATCCGGAATTGAAAAAGATTGTCATTACGGGAAATCCGGATAGCCCGCTGGCGGAAGCCGCTGATATTTGTCTGGCTACAGGTCATCCTGATGAGGTTTGTTTGCTGGGAATGACTCCTACGACTTCTACCACTGTGATGACGGTTATTGGAGATATTCTGGTGGTGGAGACCATGCGTAAGACTGGTTTTACGATTGAAGAATACAGCAAGCGCCATCATGGCGGTTATCTGGGAGAACGCTCCCGGGCATTAAGCAAATAAAATATGGGTGTGCGAAAGGCACACCCATTTCTTTTTACGGAAAGAAGCAAAACGTTTCTACCTATTGTGCTTATTCTTATCATTGTAGTTTGTATACTTCCGTACCAGCCAGTAGGAAGCATCCCACTCCATAGTCTTCAAAGTCCGGAACACTTTCGTATGTGACTGGCTGACCATCTTTAGGTTCTTTCCCGGTACCTTGTACGTAACCCAGGAAACCGTTGGGGTGGACTGCCTCCTTTACCATGGCATTCCATCCTTTTAATAAAACAGGTAAATATTCTTCTTTATCCAGTAATCCGTTTCGTACTCCCCATGCCATTCCGTAGACAAACAGGGCAGTACCTGTTGTTTCTTTTCCTCCGTAATTTCCGGCATCATGAAGACTTACATTCCAGAATCCGTCTGTACGCTGGCATTTTTTAATGCTTTGCTCATAATCAGGAAATCGTTGATGTAGTCTTGGCGGTGTTTTTCATTGGCTGGAATTTCGTCAAGTACGCGTACCAGCGCGGCGTAGGCCCATCCATTTCCCCGGCTCCAGTAACAGTCTTCTCCATTGGGCTCTTTGTATGGGGCAAGAAATCAGCGTCTCTCCACCAGAGACCGTCAGCCAGATTAAACATTCCTTTTCCTGCGAGTTGATTGCGTGAGAACTCATACATATCCCACATCTTGTCGAAATATTTTTGTTCTCCCGTGAGGTGTCCCATTTTGGCCAGTACGGGCATTCCCATCTGAATAGCATCTACCATGTCCAGTCGCCTACCTGCGGTGTATTGACCAGCATATTCATGTTCGACTTGATGTTCTTCAGCATTTCAGGTTTGGGGCAAATGTTATATAAGTCGATATAGGTTTGTCCGCAGCAATAGTCGTCGGCATTACGTGTGGTGTTGCCATTTCGCATTCCCCATTCATGGTATTCAGCCCAGTTGTATGCATAATCGTAGAATTCTGCACGAGGATAGATGGAATATAGATCCATTAATCCTTCGTAGTACACTCCTCGAGTCCAGATATTGCTGGGGCGGGTAACATTACGAACGAAACTGGGAGTCCGATAATCGGCATATTTCTCCATGAAATATTTGTTTACTTTCATTACCACATCGAGCGTTTCTTTTTGTGGTGGTAGTTTTTGTGCAGAAGAAGTAGTAAATCCTGCACTTATTGTAAGCAATAATACAACAAGAATTTTTCGCATATCAAATAAGGTATTGGTTTAAAATTTATAATTGCAAATGTAGCGGATATACTTACATCTGCACATGGAAAATCATGCAAATACATTGAAATTCATTCAAATTTTTTCACTTGATGTAGTAGCTGTTCCTCTAAAAGCATACTAATGCTTCTTTTTAGTGTTGAAGTAAGGTTTATATTTTCAGAAATCTCCCAGACATTTCTCTGTTTCATACTGCGGGATATGTATTTCACAGTGTGAAATATGTATCCCACACTGTGGTTTTTGTATCCCACAGTGTGAAACAGAGAATTTATTAGGTAATTCTTTCTTTTGTATAAGAGTGTACAGAAGAATTGCCGCTGTTATATGATTTCAGGAGTTATCTCCAAGTATTAAAGACTACAAGTGAAGTTTTGTACAAAAGACATGTTATTGCATGATTTTCTATTTCCTTTTGTCGAAAAGTTTCCTATTTTGCTTTCCGTATGATCGTGATTTAAAGTATCTGAAAAATGAGGGAATATTGTATCAAGTATTTGTTTCTATGTTGTTTTTTGTGGCTGGCTGGAAGTGTGTTCGCTCAGGAAAGGTTTCCTGACGGCACTCCAATACCGGATTGGTTTGCAGACACGGGTGGTTCCGGTAGAGGAGTTGGGCAGAATTTACCGTATTACGGATTATGGAGTGCAGAATGACAGTACATTGCTGCAGACGGGACAGATTCAGGCAGTCATTGACAAGGCGGCTCAAGAAGGAGGTGGAGTAATTTGTATACCACAAGGTACGTTTTTATCAGGATCACTTTTTTTCAAACCTCACACCCATCTTTATCTGGAAAAAGGAGCTGTGTTGAAAGGTAGTGATGACATCAGTCATTTTGATGTGATTGATACACGCCTGGAGGGGCAGAACTTGAAATATTTCGCGGCCCTGGTCAATGCTATAGGGGTGGACGGATTTACACTTTCGGGAGAGGGAAAGATAAACGGGAACGGACTTCGTTTCTGGAAATCTTTCTGGTTGCGTCGGCAGGTCAATCCTCAATGTACGAATCTGGAGGAATTACGTCCGCGACTGGTATATATTGCAGATTCAAAAGACGTACAGTTGTCTGGAGTCAGATTGGAGAATTCTCCTTTTTGGACAACCCATTTATACCGGTGTGAGAAGGTGAAGTTGCTGAATCTTTCCATTTTTGCTCCCCGTTCACCGGTAAAAGCACCGAGCAGTGATGCTATTGATATTGATGTCTGTAAGAATGTGCTGGTGAAAGGCTGTTATATGTCGGTGAATGACGATGCAATAGCTTTGAAAGGCGGAAAAGGACCTTGGGCAGACCAGGATAAGGTAAATAACGGGAGCAACTTGAACATAATCATAGAAGATTGTGTATGGGGATTCTGCCACAGTGCATTGACTTGCGGAAGTGAATCCATTCATAACCGTAATGTCTGGTGCGACGTTGTACGGTGGAACATGCCCAGCGTTTGCTTTGGCTGAAAATGCGTCCGGATATACCGCAAAATTATGAGTATATCCGACTGGAGAATATTACAGGTTCTGTGGTCAATTTCTTGTTTGCCCAGCCTTGGACACAATTTTTTGATTTGAAAGATAGAAAAGATATTCCTTTCTCTTATTCAAGCCATGTTACCATGCGTGATATTCGGTTGGACTGTGATGTGCTTTTTGCAGTCAAGAAGGACGAGACACAGTATAAACTGTCGGATTTTCTGTTTGAGAATCTCGAAATTACGGCACGCAAATCGGGGACTATCCAGAATGGATACATTCATGGACTGCAACTTCGGAATGTGGTAGTAAATGGTGTACGTTTAAAATAGAAAAAAGCTGGCAGAGCAATTTTCTGCCAGCTTTTTAAAATTATGTTAGTTTATATTCATCCGGATAGTAAACAAAGTCGATAACAGCTCTTTCGTATTCAAACAGTTCTTCAGGCTTGAAGAATCGTTCTATTTCTTCGATAGCCGTTTTGGGTGAATCGGAGGTGTGGATGATGTTTCTTGTGAACTTACACAATAGTCACCTCGAATAGTCCCCGGAACTGCTACACGCCCATTGGTAGCTCCTGTCATGGAACGTACCACTTGAATGGCATCGACACCTTCATAACAGCATACGATAACCGGGCAGGCCATCATGGACGCTTTTACACGAGAAAAGAACGGTTTCCCGGCCAGGTGTGCATAATGTTCGTTGAGCAGGTCTTCGGTAAGCTGCATCATTTTCATACCCGCCAGGCGCAAGCCTTTACGTTCAAATCTATGGGTTATTTCTCCAATAAGTCCGCGTTGTACGGTACTTGGTTTTAGAATCACTAATGTTTTTTCGAGACTCATAGTTCGTTTATATTAAGGTGATACAAAGATTCATTGCGCTCAAATATACGAAAAAAAGAATATGAGCCCTAAAAACGGGTAGATTTTTATTTCGAATCCAGTGGGATTATTCCAAGGTTAATGGCTTTTAGAACAAGATCTACCGCATTTCTTGCTTCCAGTTTACTCATGAGACTTTTCCGGTGTGTTTCAATCGTATTGTTGGAAACATGAAGTAAATCTGCAATTTCTCTTGTGTTGAATCCTTTGGCAATGGCTTGCAATACTTCCATCTCTCTTAGCGTGAGCTGTTCCTTGATTTGTTCCTCTGTTTGCATCCGGTTTAAAATCGTTTGAACCGTTTACAAAGATATTGTCCTCCTTTCAAAATAGTCTGGATGGCCAGTGTCAGTTCGTTAATATCTGCCGACTTTAGTATAGCTCCGCTGATGGATGCTTTGGTAAGCCTTTTGAGTATCCATATTTCTTCGTGCATGGTATTAACCAAGATGCGTGCTTCCGGATGTTTTTGCAGAATCTTGTCTATCAGTTTAAATCCGTTGGTGTCCGGAAGTTCCACATCAAGCAGATAAATGTCAAATGGCTGCATGTCTATCAGGAGCATCGCTTCTGTTCCCGATGAGGCAGTATATACCTTTTCTATTTCAGGCATTTGGGAAACCACATGCTTGATGCCTTGCAGTATGAGGGTATGGTCATCGACTAATAGTATTTTGGCTTTTTGACTTGTCATTTTGTCGCATTTTTATACTGCAAAGAAAAAAAGATTCATCGAGAAGATTTTCACTGAAAACCGTGATTTTTTCAATGAAGAAATGCCTGAATATGAATATTTACTCCTGTATCGTCTTTTTCTATCTTGTAATTCCCTCCAATGGTTTTTAATCGGTCGTTGATGGTACGTAGGCCGATTCCTTTGGATGAATCGGTATGTGGATTCCAGTCTCCGTCATAATGCAGGTGAATGACAAGTTGAGTGTCTTCTTTTTTTAGTTGAATGTGAATCTGCTTTGCCTGAGTATGTTTTAAGATGTTTCCGATGGTTTCCTGCATGATGCGGTAGATTTCATATCCTATGTGTTCCGGAATAGTGGTCCAGTCTGTGTGGGCGTGGGGAGCATAGGATATGCTCACTCCTGATACTTCCTGCATTTTCGCAAAATAGTCGGCCAGCATTTCGTTCAAATCAGTAAACTGGAAATTAGGTGGCATCAATTCGTGCGAGATGGCTCTTACGCCATTGCGTATTTCTTCCAGCGTTTGAATGGTAGTTGTCTTTTGTTCTTCGGAAGAAATATGCTGCTGTATTTGGAGTATGGCTCCTAACAGGTCGTTGCAAACTCCATCGTGTAAATCCTTGGCAAGCCGTTTACGTTCATTTTCCAGGCCTTCAATGTACTGACATGCAGCTATCAGTTCGGTCTCTTTCTTCTGTACTTTCCGTTTATGCAGCAGGATGGAGATGGCAATTAAAAGCAGTCCGATAACCGTAAGGTAGTAGACGGTATGGCGCAGACGGGTTTCTTTCTCTTGTGCTTGATTTCTTTCCAGAAGAGCAATCTTCAATTCCTTGTCGCTATTCCTTAATTTTTCATTCAGCTCCGACAGTTCATTTTTTATTTTTCCATCGAAAATGGAGTCTTTATAAATACATGCTTCCTGCATGCAGTGGAATGCTTTCTGATAGTTGCCCAGTCCTTCGTAATTACGTGCCATCAAAATATGATACTTGTCGTATGGAAGTTGCGTTTGAATCAACGACTTGTTTGTCAGGATATCGAGACTTTTCTGAAATTCTCCAATCCAGTTGTACAGGCTGGCTTGAGTGCCATAAATTCAAGTGCTGTCGGACTGTTTTCCGGAATCTGATGGATCAGTTCTTCTCCTTTTTTCAGAAAATTCTGACAGAATCTTTTTTATTCCATAATTGATAAGTACTTAGTAAGGGGCTTAGGGAGCTCATGGCAAGTAGGGATATTCTATCTCTAATGCTTTTTGGACATTTCTTTTTAGAATCTGACTGGCTTCTGCATATTTCCCCATGTTGCAATAGCATCCGCCGATAAGCGTGTTGGCATATAATTCCATTAATGTGTCTTTTGCCTTTCGGGCATAGTCTGCTGCTAACTTGCCTTGTTCCAAGGCCTCTTCATAGCGTTTGTTGAGATGGTAAAGTACGCCAATATTGTAATAAGTGGAGGCGATGTCTTCGTATTTTTCTGTTTTCTTACAGAAATCGAGCGCGCGATTATAGTGATATACGGCTGAATCGAACATGCCTAATTTACGGTAGCAAACGCCAATGGAAGATTCTACTACTCCTTCCAGATCGTATCTTCGTTCTTTGAGCTTGGGGGCATGTGCAGCTACTGTCTTGAATGTTTCTTTGGCTTGCTCTAACTTTCCTTCCATGAAAAGATAGTTGGCCAATGAGTTGAGCAGCTGCAGGTAGCCTTCTTCCTCAAAGGCAGGTCGCGGATAAAGAGAGAGTCCTTTTTGTATATAATGGTAGGATGAATCGTGGTCCAGAGTTTCATATTCTGCACCCAGGAATTGATATAATTCAATTAATTTTTCTTTGGAAGAGGGTTCTCGTTCGGCTTGTCGTATTTCCTGTTTTAGACTGTCGATTACCGTATTTCCTGCTTGTACTGACAGGAAAACTGTAAGGCTCAAGAAGATGCCAAGTAAAAGGATATGCTTTTTCATGTAATGTATTTTTGTGATTTTGACAAAATAATTCCTTTTTGTGGAATATACAAATTTCAGAGGAAAATATCTTGGATTTTGACTGAAATGATTGAATGATATGACATTGTGAGCTGGGTTATCCGCTTCAGAATTGGTAGAAATAGGCGGTCAGTTCCCTTTTGTATTTTTGTGAGATACAGAGTTCATTGATATGATGAAAAGGAGGATACATGATGCAGTGGTTGTTTTGTATCATGCACAGATACTGTATGTTGATGATATAGGATTGATGGATTTGTATAAATCGGTCATTATATGCACATAAATTTTTCGCGCGCAGATTTCCTTTTAGCCGGACAAAGGAACCGTCGGTTAATGCTATCTCCCAACTCTTTTGGTAGAGATGTATTTGAAATAACCGATGTGGTTGGAGTGTAAGACACGCAGGTTTCCCATTAAGGTTTGAATAAGCAGGGGTTTTCTCAATCTTATGTCGGAAAGTTGCTTAAGACGTTCTAAGGCTATTTTGTATCGTTGTATTTCTGTCATTTCCATCTTTCCTGTGTTTTCTATTCCTTTAGGGCCAAATATAGTCTGTCTTATGAGGAAGGGAAACACGGAAAACCGTGATTTTTGTATAAAAGTAAAAAAGCCGCCTCGCAATGCAAGACGGCTCTTTGTTACAGTGTGTTTGTTCTATCTTGAGGTATTGATATTGGCAGACGGGCGGAAGTCGAACATCAGGTTCAAATGTAATCCTTCATCCCCTTGTTTAATGCGGATATTTCCAGGTTGGCTGTTGGGACCTTGTTGCTCGATGGGTTTGAAGGAGCAAATGGCCGGTATGTCAAGCAAGAAAGAAATATCGCCTTCAGGGAATTGCGGCATGGTTCTTCTGACACGTCCTACAGGTTCTTCCGGTGTAAAGATGTGGTAGAAGATTCCATCGTTTCTTGAATAGACTGTAAACGGTGTTTTGTCGCTTTCCAGTGTAGCCCAGTACATGTGGGCATGGTATCCTTTAAATTCTGGATAAATCAGGTTCTCAAAACTTTCTCCTGTAATGGTATTGTTGTAATCTTTATGCCAGATGTTATAGTTGGTACCAGGGATACGTTCTTCCATACACGATAGGGACCACGTCCCAGCCATTTCATGCCGGTACAGTTTGCTTCCGGGTAAGAGAAGGTCAATCCGAGGTTGTATACCTTGGTATCCATAAAGCATCGTCAAATCCTCCTCCGCCGGATGCACGGTTCAGCAGGATGGCATCCATATAAAGCAGTCCTTGATCGGTCAGACGCCATACAATGGAATCGGCTGCTCCTTTATATTTGGCACAGAATATGGCTCCTTCTTGTGTCTCACGTACGTAACTGAGTGAAGGCTCATAGCGCATTTTCATTCCTACAGCTACCGGACCGTCCTTGAACGGAACTTCTGTTTCTCCTGCTTTTACTTGCTTGATGATACCGGTAGTGGCGTCAAACGTTACACTTACCTTCGCACTCTTCAGTACGATGTGGCTGGCATTGCGTGAGGCAGTCGCTTTGGGGAGTGCTTCCAAGGTCATGGGCGATTGTGCCATCTTATGGTCAAAATATTGTTTTACCAGACGGATGGGGTAGCTCCAGTTGCAGATGCTATGTCCATTTTTATCGAAAGCTTCCAGTTCCAGTACATCACCTTCATGGAAGTTGTCCGGAAGGTCGAAATGAGCTGTGCCGGTTTCTCCTGGCTGGATAGCAGGGAGAGTAACTTCTCCGTGGCTTAATTCAACGGATTGTGTTACACCTTTCAATGGAGTATCGCATGACAATACTTTGTACGTCATTTTGCATTCCTTCAGATTCGTGTAAGTATATTCGTTGGTAACCAGGAAATTACCGTTAAAATGAGAGGTGATGAGGAGTGGCTTCAGCTGGATGGGTGACCATTGGGCACGGATGGCATAGAAGCTGCCTTCTTTTTCACGCCGAGGACCAACGACTCCATCAGTGCATTCGATTTGTCAGAATCCAGAATACCTCCTTTGTCACTCCGTTTGGGAGCTTCATCGCAGAATACCCAGATAAATCCTCCGGCAAACAAGGGTTTGTATTCCAGCGATCCCAGAAATCCCGTAATCCGGCACCTCCTCCCTGGTCGTACATGGCATGCATGAATTCTGTAGCATAAAGACCTTATAGCCATTGGTAAATCGGGCTACTCCTGTCAGATAAGCCGGATAATGGTGCGTATCCAGGTCGTTAAAGTCGGCCCATGGGTGGACTACATGCCGTTTTTGAAGCTTGTCGTATTGAGTAAACAGTTTATCCAGTTGATAATTCCATCCTCCTTCATTTCCATTACTCCAGATGATGATGGACGGATGATTGACATCACGCTGTACCATCTCTTTCACCAGTTTGCTGCCCACTTTTTCGTCGTAGCAATTCTGCCATCCTGCCAGTTCATCCATGTATACGATACCCAGTGAATCGCACATATCCAGGAAATGTTCGTCGGGGGCATAGTGCGATCTTACTGCGTTCATGTTCATTTCCTTGATGAGAAGTGCGTCCTGACGACTCATGGCTGCACTGGTGCTCTTCCGCCGTCTACGGAGAATGAATGGCGGTTAATACCTTTTACGACGAGTTTGGTTCCGTTCAGATATACTCCGTCTTGTGGGAAAAACTCGACGGTGCGGAAGCCGATTCTGGTTTCACGTGTCTGAATCACTTTGCCTTCCGGTGATTTCAACTCCAGACGAGCTACATACAGGTTAGGATCTTCTGTGGACCAGGTTTGGATGTCTGCCCACTGTCCTTCTATCTGTTGTTCCTTGCCAGAGTCTGTAATTTTTTGGAAGTGCAGATGTCCCGTATTTGTCAGGACAGTTTTTCCGTCTTTCAGGCTCGTACCGATACGTGAAGTTCATATCCTTTCGCATCGCCATACATTTCACATGAAGCTTGAAACTTGCCATGCTGGTCGGCATTAAGTACAAAGTGTTCAATGTGTACTTGTGGAACAACTTCCAGCCATACCGGACGATAAATTCCTCCATAAAGCCACCAGTCAGCTTTACGTTCTGCGGCGTTGATGGATGAATTGGCAGATTCTTTAGCGACTTTTACTTCAAGTGTATTTTTCTTTCCGAGGGTGAGTAAGTCGGTGATGTCATAACAAAAACGGTTGAATCCGCCTTGATGCATTTCTCCGGCTAGTTTGCCGTTGATTAAGACTTCCGTATCGGTCATGACTCCGTCAAAATAAATTTTTACCCGCTGGCCGCTCCATGATTTGGGAGCCTCGAATTTGTGGCGATAAATACCTGTTTCATCACTTGGTTTGGCGCCTTTGATGGTATACCATCGTCCGTAAGTATATTCTCCAAATCCTTGCAGTTCCCAGTTGCAGGGAACTTCTATCTTTTTCCATTTGCCGCTGTTTTGTCCTTTTGAGCAGAGAAAGTCCCATGTCACGGTATTGTCGATACCGGTTCCTGAAAGATAAATTCGTTCCGGATGTGGAGCTTGCGCTTGCAAATGCAAGCCAGGCACGTTGCAGAAAAGGCTGGTAAGTAAAGTCAGTCTGATAAAGTTGTTTTTCATATCCGTGTTCATTGATTTATTTTCTACAAAGATACGCACCTTCATGAAATGAATGAATGGAATAATGTACATCTTGCTTGGAGGATTGTGTATCAGACGTACAAAAATCCATGAATCTGTACATTCCTATAGTTGTAAAGGCTGTATAACTTTTATCTTTGCAAGTATAAAACCTAATTTGTAATTCCATGAAAAAGAACAGCATCTTATTATTTCTTTTGTGCTCTGCGATGGGGGCGGCTGCACAAAACTGGCCGGAGGTGAGGCCTGAAGCACGTCCCGGCAGCCGCTGGTGGTGGTTAGGAAGTGCCGTCGATAAAGATAATCTGAATTATAACCTGAAGGAATATGGAAAGGCCGGACTGGGTAGTCTGGAGGTTACGCCTATTTATGGGGTAAAGGGAAATGAATCTCATAATATCCGCTTTCTGTCACCCGAATGGATGGAAATGTTCCGTTATACGCAGGAGGTGGGTAAGATGAACGGGATAGACATTGATATGAATACCGGAACGGGATGGCCCTTCGGAGGGCCCGAGGTATCTCTTTCACAAGCAGCAGCAAAAGCTATTTTGAATGTTATGAGGTAAAGGGAGGTGAACCGGTAAGGTTGGAAATCGATATTCGTGACCTTAAAGAAGAGAAACAGCGGGATGTGGCTTACTTGGATTGTCTGATGGCTTATGGGGCAGACGGAAAAGTGGTGAATTTGACCAAGAAGTTAAAGGCGGATATTTGCAGTGGAATGCTCCGACAGGTGATTGGAAGCTGGTAGCATTGTTTGTGGGGCGGACTTTTCAGAAAGTAAAGCGTGCGGCCCCCGGGGGAGAAGGGTGTGTTATGGATCATTTTAGTCCGATGGCCGTAAAATCTTACTTTGAGAAGTTTGATAAGGCTTTCAAGACAAACAAGGTCAACTTTCCCCGTACCTTCTTCAATGATTCGTATGAGGTGTACGGAGCCGATTGGACTCCTGCTTTCTTGAAAGAATTTGCCGCACGTCGTGGTTATCGGCTAGAGAATCATTTTCCGGAGTTTATCTCACAGGAACGAACTGAACTGACACGTCGTCTAGTGTCTGATTATAGGGAAACATTGGGAGAACTTCTGGTTGAGAACTTTACGACTGCATGGACCAAATGGGCGCATGGGCATGGAAGTACGACCGTAATCAGGCACATGGATCTCCTGCCAATCTGATTGATACGTATGCTTCGGTGGATATTCCGGAGTGCGAAGGGTTTGGGTTGACTGATTTTCATATTAGGAGATTGAGGCGTGATTCGCTTACACGTCCTAATTTTTCAGATATTTCCATGCTGAAATATGCTTCTTCGGCTGCACATATTGCGGGAAAACCTTACACTTCTTCTGAAACATTCACCTGGTTGACGGAGCATTTTCGTACTTCCCTCTCACAGTGTAAGCCTGATATGGATTTGATGTTTGTGTCGGGTGTTAATCATGCATTTTTTCATGGTACCCCCTATTCTCCGAAAGAAGCAGCCTGGCCTGGTTGGCTATTTTATGCTACGATAAACATGTCGCCCACCAATACGATATGGCGTGACGCGCCGGCTTTCTTTGAGTATATAACTCGTTGTCAGTCTTTTCTTCAATTAGGTAAGCCTGATAATGACTTCCTGGTTTATCTTCCGGTTTATGATATGTGGAATGACATTCCGGGGCGTTTTGTCGGTTTTGACATTCATAAGATGGACCAGTATGCACCGAAGTTTATCAAGACGATACAAACCATTATGGCAGGTGGTTATGATGTAGACTATATTTCTGATTCTTTTATTAAAAGTACATCGTGTCAGGATGGTATGCTGAAGACAAGCGGAGGTGCTTGTTATAAAGCACTTATCGTACCTGCAGTAAAATTGATTCCAGTCTCCACCTTAAAGAAGTTGGTCGCATTGGCACGTCAGGGGGCAACTGTAGTGTTTGTGGAACATTATCCGGAAGATGTGCCGGGATATGCTTCATTGGAACAGAATCGGAAGCAACTATTTGCACTGCTGGAACAGTTGCCAGGAGAAAAGTCTTTCCAGGGCACACAGACTTTTAATTTCGGGAAAGGACGTATCATCGTGGGAAGTGATTACCATGAGGCATTAGAGCGTACGGGAGTTCCGGCAGAAGAGCTGAAGACACGTTGGGGGGCACAGTTTATCCGGCGTACACATACGGAAGGACATCATTATTTTATTTCCAACTTACAGGCTAAAGATGTGGAAGGATGGGTAACATTGAATGTGCCTGAAAAACATATCATGTGCTTTGATCCGATGACGGGTAAACGGGGAATTGCAAAAACGCGTGAGGTGGAAGGAAAAACTCAGGTATATATGCAGTTGAAGTCGGGAGAGAGTATCATTCTTCAAACTTTTACTCGTTCCTTGCAAGGAGAGCCTGAATGGAAATATAGGAAGGAAATGGACTATAGTTTGAGTTTGGATCATGGTTGGAAACTGAATTCGTGGAAAGCTATCCGGCTATTGAAGGAGAATTTGAGATAGATACGCCTTCTTCATGGACAGAGATTGCACATCCGGCTGCGAAGATTAACCGGGTACTGCATTGTATTCATTGGAGTTGGATTTGCCTGAATTATCGGCGGATGACTGGATTCTGGACCTGGGTGACGTACGTGAGAGTGCACGTGTGCGTATAAATGGGCAAGAAGCTGGTGTAGCTGGTCTGCTCCCTTCCGTTTAAGCATAGGGCAATTGCTAAAGCCTGGTAAGAATCTCATAGAAGTGGAGGTTACCAACCTTCCCGCGAATAGTATTGCTGAGATGGACCGTCAGGGCAAGCAATGGCGCATTTTTGAGGACATCAATATGGCTAAGCTGAATTACGAGAAAGGTACTTACGGACATTGGGAAACACTTCCTTCCGGATTGAACGGAATAGTCCGATTGATACCTGTTAAATATTTATTTTGATTGTCTGGGCTGGATAGGTAATTATCCGGCCCAGTTTTCTCTGTCCAAATTGCGATAGCTGATAGCCTCTGCCAAATGTTCTGGACGTATTTCATTACTTCCTTCTAAATCGGCAATGGTGCGTGAAACCTTCAATATGCGGTCGTAGGCACGGGCTGAAAGATTCAGCCGGTTCATGGCATTTCTTAACAGTTCCAGTCCGGCAGCATCCGGCTGTGCATAGAGATGCAGCAGTTTGGGTGTCATTTGGGCGTTGCTGTAGATTCCCGGTTCGTTTGCAAAACGCTGGGCTTGTATCTGTCGGGCACGGATTACACGTTCGCGGATGCAGACACTGCTTTCTCCCGGGGTGCTCTTGGAGATTTCTTCAAAGGGAACGGGCACAATCTCAATTTGGATGTCAATGCGGTCGAGCAAAGGACCGGAAATCTTGTTAAGGTATCGTTGTACTTGTCCCGGACTACATACACAGTTTCGTGTGGGGTGATTGTAGTAACCACATGGGCAAGGGTTCATCGATGCGATTAACTGGAAATTGGCCGGATATTCCAGACTGTACTTTGCTCTTGAAATAGTGATGCGATGGTCTTCAAGAGGTTGGCGAAGCACTTCCAGCACGCTCCGGCTAAACTCTGGAAGTTCATCAAGAAACAGTACTCCATTATGTGCCAGGCTGATTTCTCCGGGTTGAGGCGTAGCTCCTCCGCCCACCATGGCTACCTGAGAAATGGTGTGGTGCGGACTGCGGAACGGTCGGGTAGCAATAAGTGAAGAACCCTTTTTAACTTCCCGGCCACTGAGTGTATTTTGGTCGTTTCCAGGCTTTCTCCTAATGAAGCGGGGGAAGAATGCTGGGAAGCGTTTAGCCATCATAGACTTACCACTGCCTGGGGCACCGATGAGCAGTACATTATGTCCGCCTGCAGCTGCAACTTCCAGTGCTCGCTTCACATTTCCTGTCCCTTTACTTCTGCAAAGTCAAACGGAAAAATAGATTGGTGTTTGTAGAATTCCTCACGCGTGTTGACAATGGTAGGCTGTAAGATTCGTGTGCCGTTCAGAAAATCAATCACTTCTGTAATGCGTTCCACACCATATACATCCAGGTTATTTACGACAGCGGCTTCCGAAGCATTCTGTTGCGGAAGAATAATTCCCTTAAAACCTTGTTGGCGAGCCGCAATGGCGATAGGGAGTGCTCCTTTGATGGGCTGCAGACTTCCGTCCAGGCTTAGTTCCCCAATGATGAGGTAGTCTGCCAAGTGTTCAGAGGAGATTGTTTCATTGGCAGCTAAGATACCGATAGCCAGCGGAAGGTCGTACGAGGCACCTTCTTTCCGGATATCGGCCGGAGCCATGTTGACTACTATTTGTCGTGCAGGAAATTTGTATCCGTTTACTTGCAGAGCGGATACGATACGTTCGTGGCTCTCCTTGACAGCAGAGTCCGGAAGTCCTACCAGGTAAAATTTTATACCGCGTGAACAGTTGACTTCAATTGTCACGATAGTGGCGTCAATGCCTTGTACGGCGGCTCCAAAAAGTTTGACAAGCATTTAAGGTCGTTTTTAAGTTGTGTTTTATTTTTTGTCTTCCGCTATCAAGCTTCAATCTTGGTCTGTAATGCTTTTCCGTAAAGATTGCTGCCTAAAATCTTCCGGTTTCGGTCTATCAGTATGTTGAATGGAAGACGCTGCACGTTTTGTTGCTTCAGAATCTGATTATTCCATCCTTTATAGTCGCATACCTCAATCCATTGTTCCGTATCTTTCCGGGTATTTTTCTGCCATTCTTCCTTGTTATAATCCAATGAAAGTTGACAATCCGGAGGTTGTTTTTGAGAATTTCTCGCATAGAGTATACAAGGAATCTTTTATTTCTATACTTTCCCTTATCCCAGCTCGCCCAGAAGTTTATGAGTGAATATTGTTTTGCGTGCTACTGTCTGCTCCAAGACAAATATTCTCCATTTCTTTTCTTTACGGACATGTAGTTTAGGTAGGCCGATGTGTTTTTCCCTTTTTCGGGTAACTTTTGTAAAACTTCGTTCAATACTCTGCAATCTTTCACCTTACCAGTCAGCGGTTCCGCCAGTCGGGCGATGAGGTCTAAGTTCGGATTGGCTGATTGTGAGAAATACCGTTGCAAGATATAAGCTGAAGCAGGTGAAGCTGGATGGCTCTTGATGAAACTTTCAGCTTGCTTGCACACTTGTGCAGAATCCTTCAGCGTAGCTATGCTTTGCAAAAATTCCTGATATTCATTGTTGGCCCCTTCTCCTTTGATTTCCGGATGTGCCAAGCTTCCTTTTATAGAAACCTTCCAGCCCTTTTCTGCAAATATTGGGAATGTTTCACCGGAATCGTTCACCAGACGGAATATATTCAGGGTGTCGGGAGTGAAAGTATAGGTGAACTTACCTTCTCGTGGGTAGATGGTATCCAATTTAGACTCAGGATCGTCGAAAACTACCAGAATCATGTCGGAAGTAATACCTTCCAGTTCCCCTTTGAGCTCAAATTCATCGCTTTGTCTGCATGAATCCAGGCAAAACAACAGATATACAGATAAGAGGAGCAGATATAATTTTTTCATAAACTGTATTTTATTTTTGCGAAAATACATATTTTCATCTTATAATCTTTCATCTTCTCCCGATTCTTTCCCATAAAGGCATAAAAAAACCGGAATCACTTGACACGATTCCGGTTCCTTTTATGTAATTAAGTCAGATTACTTTACTTCGTTTGCATATTTTGCAAATTCGCGGTCGTTCTGAGCTTTAGCAGCCAAAGCAGCATCTTGCTGTTTTACTTTATCCATGCTGCTCTTAACCAAGTCAGCGTTGTTAGTTCTAGCACCTACAACTGCCATCAGGTAGTTAGTGTAAGCGTCCGGATTCTTCACTGCAGACAGAGTAGATTTAGCTTTGTTGTAATCTTTAGCCAAGATCTGAGCCAAAGCAGCTGAGTTAGTCTTAGTGTCACCGAATGCCTGTACAGCGCGGTCATACTGACCTTGTTTGATGTACAAGTTACCCAAGCTTCGTTAGCTGTGTTAGCACCAGTAGACTTGCTCAAGTAAGTTTCAGCGTTAGCTACGTTACCCTTAGTCAATTCAATCAAACCAAGGTTAGTGTTAACTTCAGCAGCGTTAGCGTTCTTGCTTGCAGCCTGTTTGAAGTAGTTTTCAGCAGTAGCCAAGTCACCGTTAGCATAAGCCATCATACCCAAGTTGTTGTAAGCACGGAAGTCGTTCGGATACAATTCAACAGTTTTCTTATAGATAGCTTCTTTACGAGCGTTGTCGTTAGTCAGAGTTGCAGCATACAGCAATTCATCGTTGCTCAATACTTTAGCGTCAGTATCGAATGCAGCGTTGATTTCTTCGTCGCTACGTCCGATTACATCGTAGTTAGCAGTCAAGCGAGCACGACGCAACTGAGGCAGGATTTCGTCAGCCAAAGTTTTGTAAACTGAAGAAATGTTCTTGATTTCAGTTTCACGCTGTTCTGGATCGCTGTACATAGAAAGAACACGCAAGATCAAGTCTTTATCCTGGATGTTAGATTTAGAAACCAATTCCTGGAATCCGTCCCAGTCCTGAGCAGTGTATTTAGCATCTACTTCAGTTTCAATCTTACCTTTCTTTAACTGCTGGTTCATGTATTTTTCAGTGTTGTTCTGACGGTTTTCAGCCAGAGTAGTATTCAGTTCAACACCACCATCAGGTGAAGCGTAAGCAGAAATTTCGATGTTGTTCAGTTTGTAGTTCTTAGTGTCACCAGCTACAGCTACTACTTGTTTGTGGAATGCTTTCAAGCTGTCAGACTTCAATTCGCTTGCGCGGAGGTTAGCCTGCTGGATCAAGAACATGATCTGAGCTTCTTTAGCCTGCTTGATGATACGCTGGAATGCATCCGGAGCGTAAGCAGCATTAGCAGAGTTTACAGTAGGAAGTTCTGAAGTAGCGATTACACCGTCAGCAATCTTTACAGAAGGGATAGTGTATTCTTTTTTACCTTTCTTAATTTTGAAATCCAGGTAAAGTTCAGATTTAGCCATTTCAGGAACATAGTCGAAAGAGGCTTTCATTGTATAAGTACCACCAGTCTTGTAAGAGATAGTCTGGTCGTTACCTTGTACTTTTTCACCCTGGAATGTAGCTGGCTGACCTTTAGCTTCGCCACCTTCCCATCTCAAAACCGGAGTAACTTCAACTGTTGCGTTTTTCTTGAAGTATTTTTCCGGGAATTTTCCTGTAATAGTTACAGGTACCTTACCACCAATAGCTTCCAACACTTCAGGGTTGGTAGTGAAGTAGTCAGGAGATAATTCGCCCATCTTGCTACATGAAGAGAAAGCAAGGACTAACAATGCCACTAACGGCAAATACAACTTCTTAATCATGATGTTAAATATTTAGTTTGTATAAATGAATAATCTTATTGTTTGATTATTTGGGGCAAAGATAAGAAAAACTCTATTACGTGTTAATCATTATCTGTTTTTTTGTAGGTCCGTTCGAAAAAAGCTTAAAAAAAACGCATTTCTCTAATTTTTAAGTCGATTTCTAGGGTGATGTTCCAAGATTTCCTGCCGTAATCGGCTGCGGTCAAGGTGGGTATAGATTTCGGTAGTGCCTATGCTTTCATGCCCTAGCATGCACTGTATGGCGCGCAGATTGGCTCCTCCTTCCAGCAGATGGGTAGCGAAGGAATGGCGGAAAGTATGAGGCTGATGGTTTTCTTCAGTCCGGTTTGTTCTGCCAGTTCTTTGATGATGTGGAACACCATGATGCGTGAAATGTTTTTTCCGAAGCGGCTGATAAATACAAAATCTTCATATCCGGGCTTTATCAGTCCTTCGTTGCGGTCTGGAAAGTACAGTTCCAGTTCGCGTATGGCACGTGAAGAAATGGGAACCAGGCGCTGCTTGCTTCCTTTACCTTCTACTTTGATAAATTTCTCTTTCAGGTAAAGTCGGACAGTTTAAGATTACACAATTCGGATACACGCAGTCCACAACTGTACAAAGTTTCCAAAATAGCCCGGTTCCGCTGTCCTTCCCGTGTGCTCCGGTCGATGCTGCCGATAAGGGTGTCAATCTCTTCTACCGTCAGCACGTCGGGCAGGTGTTTGCCGATTTGTGGCGATTCCAGTAGTTCTGACGGGTCTTGCTGTATGTAGTCTTCGAGCAGAAGAAAGCGGAAAAAGGAGCGTATCCCGGACAGAATGCGTGCTTGGGAACGCGGGTGAATGCCGATGTCGCGTAATCCGGCTGAAAAAGTTTCCAGATTTTCCAAGGTGACATCCGCAAAATGAATGTTTTCCAGTTCCAGGAAGGCGAACAGCTTGTCCAAATCCGTAAGGTAGGCCTCTACTGTATTGGCCGAAAGCGACTTTTCAAGTTTCAGATATTGCTTATACTTATTATTATGTTTTTTTGTCGGCCTTTTTCATTTCTTTTTCGTATCTTTGTGCCAAATTCTTCTACAAAGTTATTAAAATTCAGCAGAAGTATACAGATGAGAATACAAATAATCAATGGCCCGAACATCAACTTGTTGGGCAAACGGGAGCCTTCCATTTATGGAGCCGAATCTTTTGAAAGTTATTTGGAAAAATTGAAAGAGTGGTATCCATCGGTAGAGTTTGCGTATTACCAGTCGAATGTGGAAGGAGAACTGATAAATAAAATTCATGAAACAGGCTTTTCGTATGATGCATTGTGCTGAATGCCGGTGCGTATACTCACACGTCCATAGCCTTGCAGGATGCCATCCGTGCAGTTACGTCTCCAGTCGTGGAGGTACATATTTCCAATGTTCATCGGCGGGAGGAGTTTCGTCACAAATCAATGATTTCCTGTGCATGCGTAGGAGTAATCTGCGGATTCGGGCTGAATTCTTATCGTCTGGCTGTAGAATCCATTTTATTAGACAACAACAAATTATAGTATATTTATTATGATGCTTAAACAAACAAAAATCGTTGCGTCCATTTCGGACTTGCGCTGCGAAGTAGATTTTATCAGAGACCTTTTTAATGCAGGTATGAACGTGGTACGTATGAATACCGCACATGCCAGCCGTGAAGGTTTTGAAAGTTGATTAATAATGTGCGTACCGTATCTAACCGTATCGGTATTCTGATGGATACCAAAGGCCCGGAAGTACGTACTACGGCCAGTGCAGAAGGCCCGATTGAGTTCAAGACAGGTGAAAAAGTTCGTATTGTAGGAAATCCGGAGCAGGAAACTACTCATGAATGTATTGCTGTGACATATCCGGGATTTGTGCACGACCTGTCAGTCGGAGCAGATGTGTTGATGGACGACGGTGAACTGGCACTGAAGGTTATTGATAAGAATGAAGATACTTTGTTCTGTGAAGTACGCAATGATGCTACTTTGGGAAGCCGCAAGAGTGTGAATGTGCCGGGTGTACGCATCAACCTGCCTTCTTTGACTGAAAAAGACCGCAACAATATTTTGTACGCGATTGAAAAAGACATCGATTTCATTGCGCATTCATTTGTCCGCAATCGTCAGGATGTACTTGATATTCGTGAAATCCTGGATGCACACCACAGCGACATTAAGATTATCGCTAAGATTGAGAACCAGGAAGGTGTGGATAACATCGATGAAATTCTGGAAGTAGCCGACGGCGTAATGGTAGCTCGTGGTGACCTGGGTATCGAAGTGCCGCAGGAACGTATTCCGGGTATCCAGCGTATCTTGATTAAGAAATGTATCCTGGCTAAGAAACCGGTAATCGTGGCTACTCAGATGTTACACACCATGATTAACAATCCGCGTCCGACTCGTGCAGAGGTTACTGATATTGCAAATGCCATCTACTATCGTACCGATGCATTGATGCTGAGTGGAGAAACAGCGTATGGTAAATATCCGGTAGAAGCTGTGAAGACTATGGCGAAGATTGCAGCTCAGGCTGAAAAAGACAAGATGGAAGAAAACGATATTCCAATTCCTTTGACTCCGGCAAATACCGATGTAACCAGCTTCCTGGCAAAACAGGCTGTACGTGCTACCAACCTGATGCCTATCCCGTGCCATCATTACCGATAGCTTCAGCGGTTTGACTGCCCGCAACCTGGCTGCTTTCCGTGGAAAATATCCGGTATTGGCTATCTGTTATAAGGAAAAGACCATGCGTCATCTGGCATTGTCATACGGTGTAGAAGCTATCTATATGCCGGAAAAAGCCAACGGACAGGAATATTATTTCGCTGCATTGCGTAAGCTGATGGACGACGGTGTGCTGTCAGAAAACGAAATGGTGGCTTATCTGAGCGGTGGTAAACAAGGTACTCATACTTCATTCCTCGAAATCAACCAGGTGGGTGATGTGTTGAAGAGCGGAGATGACTACGTTTTACCCAACCGTAACCGTTACTTGTAATCATGAAAGAGACTGACGCGCTCGATGAATACATTCTTCAGCATATTGATGAAGAGAACGACTACCTGAAAGCGCTGTACCGGGCGACGCACGTAAAACTGTTGCGTCCCCGTATGGCTTCGGGGCATTTGCAAGGTCGTATGCTGAAGATGTTCGTGCAGATGATACGTCCGAAGCAGGTGCTTGAGATAGGTACCTATAGCGGATACTCCGCACTTTGTCTGGCAGAGGGACTGGAGGAAGGAGCTATGCTCCATACTTTTGAAATCAACGACGAGCAGGAAGATTTCACTCGTCCGTGGCTGGAAAATTCACCCTATGCCGATAAAATCAAGTTTTATATCGGTGATGCCCTTGAAATTGTGCCCGGCATGGACATCGTGTTCGACTTGGCATTTGTGGATGGGAACAAGCGTTTCTATGTAGAATATTATGAAATGATTCTGCAAAAGATGCATTCCGGAGGTTATATCATAGCCGACAATACCTTGTGGGACGGACATGTGCTTGAAGAACCGCATCACACGGACACGCAGACCATCGGAATCAAGAAATTCAATGACCTGGTGGCTGCCGATACACGGGTGGAAAAGGTAATCCTGCCCTTGCGTGACGGTCTGACTATCATACGTAAAAAATGAAAAGGTAATATGGAAACAACCAGACAAAACAAGATTGCCCGCCTCATTCAGAAGGAACTGAGCGAAATCTTTCTTTTGCAGACCAAGTCAATGCCTGGTGTGCTGGTTTCGGTCAGCATTGTCCGCATCAGTCCCGATATGAGTTATGCGCGTGTATATCTGAGCGTCTTCCCTTCAGATAGAAGTGAAGAAATCGTGAAGAACATCAATGCCAATATGAAGTCAATTCGTTTTGAGCTGGGAAACCGCGTACGCCATCAGTTGCGCATCATTCCCGAACTGAAGTTCTTCGTGGACGATTCTCTGGATTATGCAGAGAAAATTGACGAACTGTTGAAGAAATAATGTATCTGATATTTTAGTAAATACTCACAGAAGAACATGGAACGTTGCTTCCGGCTTCTGTGGGTTTTTATTTTGTGTTATATATAAATAAGGTATAACGGTGAACTTTCCTTTTTACATAGCCCGGCGATATTTGTTCTCCAAGAAATCACATAATGCCATCAATGTGATTTCCGGTATATCCGTGTGTGGAGTGGCACTGGCCACATTGGCGCTGGTTTGTACGCTTTCCGTGTTCAACGGTTTTCAGGACCTGGTATCTAATTTGTTCACGCTTCGATCCGGAGCTGAAAATTGTGCCTGCTACCGGAAAAGTGTTCGACGGCCAGGATAAAGCTATTGCAGCCATCCGGAAAATGCCTGAAGTAGCCTTGGTGTCCGAGTCGTTGGAAGACAAAGCTTTGGTGCAGTATCAGGGGCGTCAGGCCATGGCTGTCATAAAAGGAGTGGAAGATAATTTGAAGAACTGACACCGATTGATACCATTCTTTTCGGAAGAGGAGAGTTGCTGCTGCATGATGAGGTGGTAGATTATGCTATTCCCGGTGTACAGTTATTAGCTACTTTGGGTACCGGCATCCGTTTCCTTGACCCGTTAGAAGTGTATGCTCCCAAGCGAGGGGCTAAGGTGAACATGGCCAATCCGGCAGCTTCCTTTACAGGAGGAAACCTGTTCTCGTCCGGACTGGTGTTTGCCGTAAATCAGGAGAAATACGATGGCTCCTATATCCTTACTTCTTTGAAATTTGCCCGACAATTGTTTCAATACACCACTGAAGTCAGTGCCATCAATCTAAAAATGAAAGAAGGCACCGATATAGATGCCTTTAAGCGTAAACTGGAAAAACACCTGGGCGAACGTTTTCGTGTGTTCGACCGTTACGAACAGCAGGCCGACACGTTCCGCATCATGAAGATAGAGAAATTCATATCCTATCTATTCTTGACCTTCATCCTGATGATAGCCTGCTTCAATGTCATCGGTTCCCTGTCCATGCTCATTATTGATAAGCGTGACGATGTGGTGACGCTTCGTAACTTAGGGGCCAATGACCGGCAGATTGTGCGTATCTTCCTTTTTGAAGGGCGTCTGATTTCATTTATCGGAGCCGTGTCGGGTATTGTGTTAGGTGTGCTGCTTTGTTGGTTGCAACAGACTTTCGGACTGATTTCCTTAGGAGCAGCCGGCAGCTTTATTGTCGACGCCTATCCCGTCAGTGTACACTGGGAAGACGTGGTGCTCATTTTCTTTACCGTACTGGCTGTAGGTTTTCTGTCTGTATGGTATCCGGTGCGTTACCTGAGTCGTCGGTTGCTGTCGAAATAGTCTCCGGTGGAAGTATATAAATTTTGTGGGGCGCTTTTCCTTTGCTTCCTAATATCTTGCTTTTGACCCATCCGTTCAAGTCCTTCCAGGCTTTTGATTTCTGAAGTCCGGTCAGCTGACCGTATTCTGTCCTTGTGATGAACGGATGCTGCTTTAGATACTCCATGAGCAGGTGCAGGCGTTCCTCTTCCGTGTATCGGGCGGAACTTTTCTGGAATTTCCATTCTGTCTTGACTCGGGAAAGTTCCTGTCCCCTGCATCTTCGGTTGAAACTCTTGCTTGTGCGAAACCGTACTTTATCGAATCGGATGGTCTGGGCGTGAATTTCGCCTTCGTCGGTTATCTCTTTCCCTGCCTTCAGGTTGGCCACGGCATAGGCCATGTGTCCTATTTCTACGCATTCTCCTCTGGAAATGTAGAAAGATGTCCATTTCTCCACTTCTTCCATTACTCCAATTACGGTTCCTTCCTTGAATCCGGAAGAACGGGCTATCTGCCGGATGATTTCGCTGAAGGGTACAGCTCCTCTGGTTACAAGTTTAGGGTAAAGTTTCGGGCTCTTTTCGCTGTTCTTTGTTCCGGTACGGGTAAAAATCATACAATGCTTCCATATCTTTTGAAATATTACAAGTTGTTATTTATGTTTCCGCTGGCTGAACTGTATGTTTCTCCTTGCGGAACCTTATGTTTCTCGTTCGGAAAACGTAGGGTTCCCGTTAGGGAAACATTGTTGTTTCCGGTACAAATATAAAAGGTCACTTAGGGGCTATGTAGACATTTGAGGACATTTGAAGACATTTGAGGATTTTCGAAGACATTTAAAAATATTTGACTATTCAGAATGTATATTTAGTGAGTAAAAATACGCGTTCTGATGATAATTTATAGATTTATATACTGAAATTCGTTAAAAGTGATAGGTAAAAATATATCATGTTATAGTTTTTTATATATCTTTGCGGCTTAGAATTATATAGATAGAGGGACATGAATGTGAATTTATTTTATGTGATTATAGGGGTTGATAATCAAGAATTGGTATTCCGCAATGTAAAATCTCGCGATTCATTCTAGCAATAACTTCATCGGAATATCAAGGGATTGGCTTTGGTATTCCGTTTCTACTATTTCTCTTTTTTGAGTGTTCATGTAATGAATGCTTGAATAACTGTGCCTGGCTTTGAAAGGTTAGTGAAGCTGGTATGGTGCTGTTTTGTTTAATAAGAACTTTTTATTTAATCATTAATTTATTTTATAACAGGCAAAAGATGAAAAGATTTAGTCTTTGGTTACTCTTTTTTGCTGTGTTGGGTATTCAGTCAGCTTTAGCCCAGTCGTATAGGGTTAAAGGTAATGTCGTGTCGAAGACAGGCGATGAACCGCTGATTGGAGTATCTATCCTGCAAAAGGAACTACTAATGGAGTGGTTACCGACATTGATGGTAACTATGAGTTGCAGATTCAGGGTGGCGAAGCTACTTTGGTCTTCTCTTATATCGGTATGCAGACACAAGAACTGAAAGTGAATTCACATACCGGTGTGCTGAATGTAACAATGTTGGACGATTCACAGATGATTGACGATGTGGTAGTCGTAGCGTATGGTGTACGTAAGAAAGGCACCATTGCCGGTTCCGTGTCGACTGTGAAAAGTGAAAAACTGGAAAATGTACCTACAGCCAGCTTTGATCAGGCATTGCAGGGACAAACTCCGGGATTGACTGTAATGGCCGCCTCTGGTGAGCCTAGCCGTGCGGCTACTTTCCAGATTCGTGGTACTAACTCTATTAACTCTGGAACAACTCCGTTGTTTATCTTGGATGGAGTGCCTGTGGAATCATCAAGTTTTAATTCAATTAACCCTAGTGACATCGAGAGTATCTCTGTGTTGAAAGATGCTTCTTCTACTTCTATTTATGGAGCGCGTGCTGCCAATGGGGTAGTGGTGATTACTACTAAGCGTGGACGCAATGTCGGAGATGCCAATGTCACTTTCCGTGTCAGTGGGGATTCTCACAGCTGGCTGGAAGCAACTGGGACATGATGAATACGACAGAGCGTATACAGTATGAAAAAGAAATCGGTCTTGACCTCGGTGATGAATATTATGATAAGGTGAAAGGTATAGACGTAAACTGGATGGATGAAGTGTTTAACAACAATGCTCCTACCCAGAGTTATGAGCTTTCTGTAAATGGCGCTACTGATAAGACTAACTATTATGTTTCTGGAGGATTCTTTGATCAGGATGGTATTACTTTCGGTTCTTCTTTCCGTCGTTATAATGTACGTGCCAATGTGGAAAACCGTGCAAAAGAATGGCTAAAATTAGGAACAAGTACCATGCTTGCTTATCAGGAAACCGAGCAGGCTGTAGATGGAGATTATGCAATTTATGCACCTATTTCTGCTTCACACTTTATGTTGCCTTACTGGAATCCTTACAATGAAGACGGTTCTTTGGCCTCTACCAATGATGGAACCTGGAAAGGAAGCGGAGTGAACCCTATTGAGTGGTTGATAAACAATCCGATAAATATAAGACTTACAAGGTCATTTCATCTGTCTTTGCGGAAGTGACTCCGATTGAGGGACTTACTATTCGTTCGCAGTTTGGTGTAGACTATTCACATGATACTGGTTTCTCAACTTCTACTCCAAGTTATTCTTTGAATGCAGGACTGGGTAGTGCCGGACGTTCATCTTTGGATAATCTGACCCTGACCATTACTAATACGGTGAATTATCACTTCAACCTGAAAAACCGTCATGACTTTAACTTTATGTTGGGACAGGAAGGCGTGAATTATCATTCAGAGAATTTCAATGTAACCACAAGCAAGCAGAACAATGATGCATTGGTTAATCTTTCATCAGGTTCATTTGCTGGTTCATGGGGGGATTCTACTACAGAATATGCATTCTTGTCTTTCTTTGGCCGTGGCGAGTATAACCTGGATGGTAAATATTATGCAGATTTCTCTGTACGTGCAGATGCTTCTTCACGTTTTGGTAAAGATAATCGTTGGGCCGGATTCTGGTCTGTAGGATTGATGTGGGATTTCAAGAAGGAAGAATTCTTTGAAGATTACGACTGGCTTACCAATGCTCAGTTGACTTTCAGTACAGGTACTTCTGGTAACTCCTCTATTTCTAACTATGAACATCTGGCTTTGGTAACGGGTAGCTCTAACTATTTGGGTGAAACAGGTATCAAACCCTCACAGCGTGGAAATGAGAATCTTACTTGGGAAAAGCTTTGGACTACTAACGTAGGATTGCGTCTGGGCTTTTTTAATCGCGTAAACTTTACGGCAGAGTTCTATAACAAGCTGACTACTGACATGTTGATGCAAGTGCCGGTAAGTTATGCAGACGGAGGTTACGGAGCTTATTGGGATAACGTAGGTGCAATGGTTAACCGTGGTATCGAACTCTCGGTAGATGCTGACATCATTCGTACAAAAGATTTTACATGGAATGTGTTTGCCAATGCTTCTTACAATAAGAACAAGCTTACGGAACTTTATAACGGAATCGATCAGTATGTAGACAGCAACGTAAATATGTATGCGGTAGGACATGATGTAGCAAACTTCTACATGGTACGTTATGCAGGTGTGAATCCGGCAAACGGAGATGCACTCTGGTATACTAAAGACGGTGAAATAACCAATGTGTTCAGCGAAGAAGACCGTGTGCTGATTGAAGGAAAGAGCTTCATCGCTCCGTGGCAAGGAGGTTTCGGAACAACCCTTTCATGGAAGGGCTTGATGCTTTCTGCACAGTTCAGCTGGATGGCCGATCGTTGGGCGTATAACAATGACCGCATTATGGACGAAGTAATGGTTTGTATACTTCTTACAACCAGTCAAAACGTTTGCTTTATGACCGCTGGAAAGAACCCGGGGATGTGACAGACATTCCGCGTCATGGAGTTACTCCTCAGTTTGATACCCATTACCTGGAAAATGCTTCTTTCCTGCGTTTGAAGAACCTGATGCTTTCTTACAATCTTCCTCAGAGTGTATTGAAAAGTACGAAATTCTTTAACGGAGCACGTGTATATGTACAAGGACAGAACTTATTGACATTTACTAAGTTCACCGGACTTGACCCGGAATTCTCTGCTAATATATACCGTGCGCAATATCCTATGTCACGTCAGTTTACTTTGGGCGTAGAATTGAATTTTTAAAAGCTGAAGACAACGATGAGAAACTTTAAAATATATTTATTGGGAGTAGCGGCGATGTTGTTCTCTACTTCATGTTTGGACAAGGACCCTACACATGCTATTCTGGCCGATCAATCCATTACTACAGTGGAAGAAGCCAATCAGGCTGTCATGGGAATTTACTCAGACTTTATGAGCCGCTATTTGTATAGCGGTAACTTGACTTTGCTGCCTGACATCCAGTCTGATTTGGTATACGCAGTAAATGGCTATTCCAATGCTTATGGTGATATTTGGCGCTGGAACATCAATCCTACCAATGCGGATATTGAAGCTGTTTACGGTTCACTTTACAAGTGATAGGTGACTGTAACTTCTTCTTTGAGCAAGTGGCTAAGTGGGAGAATAACATTGTGGATGATGATGCTTACGAGAAACTGGAAGCGTATAAGGGAGAAGTATATTTTGCCCGTGCTCTGGCTTATTCAGAATTAATCAAATGTTTCTGTAAGCCTACGATCCTGCTACGGCTAAAGATGAGCTGGGAGTGGTGCTTGTGTCAAGCTATTCTAATCCGGGTGAAATGAAGCGTGCTTCTTTGTATGATTCATATCAGTTTGTTCTGAACGACTTGGCAAAAGCATACGATTACATGGAACCGGAGGAAGGTACTACGCTTGTGGCATCCGACTATTATGATTCGCCCTATTTTAATGAGTTTACCGTGCAGGCGCTGATGGCCCGTGTATACCTTTATATGCAGGACTGGATAATGCGATTAAGTATTCTTCCGAACTGATTGATAGCGATTTGTATATGCTTTCAAGTGCTACCACAGTCTATACGAACGACATGTCCTATTATGACTACATGTGGAAATATGATGCCTCTACTGAGACTATCTGGAAAGTCGGCTTCTTGCCACATCTTAGTGGTGGCGCACTGGGCAGGTTTTTTGAATTTTGACGAAATCAGCTATCGTCCGGATTATGTGCCTGGACAAGCAGCACTGAATACGTATGAAGGTAATGACTTGCGTTATGTTTCATTCTTCCAGGATATGCCTACCGGATATGCTCACGGGCTTGTTTGGCCGTTGCTGGTAAAGTATTATGGAAACATGGAATTTGTTTCCAATTACCGTATTTATCATGTAAATATGCCGAAAGTATTCCGTTTGTCAGAACAATACCTGATTCGTGCAGAGGCATATTGCCAGAAAGAAGACTTTGCAAAAGCGTCTGCAGACATTTCTACCTTGCGTCAGGCTCGTTATCAAACGTATGGTTCTGCTACTCTGACTTCAGAAAACTGGCTGGACGAAATTGACAAGGAACGTCTCCGTGAGTTGTTCATGGAAGGATTCCGTTTGCAGGACTTGAAACGTTGGGGTAAAGGTTTTGAACGTAAGCCGCAGGAACAAAGTGTGAGAGATGGAAGCAGCCTGAAAATTGAGGCCGGCAATCCTTTGTTTGTATGGCCGATTCCTCAGCATGAACTTGACTTGCCGGGCTCTGCCATTGAACCGAATGAAAGTAATAAATAACGAAATAATATAAAGGAATAACGATGAAAAGATTTTTCGGAAAATTGGGAATATTTGCCTTTGCTGCCACATTGTTTGTTGGATGCAGTGAAGATCGTGTTTCCTATGCGGGTCCTGACTATGTAATGTTCTCTGATTCGTTGCAGACCATTGCCATACAAAGTTCGGATACCTATTATGATATTCCTATATCTGCTACTACGCATGCGACTATGATCGTACTTATGCCGTAGAGGTAGTTGATAAAGGAAGTAATGCCATTGAAGGCTTACATTATGAACTGCAGTCAAACTCGGTTACCATTAAGGCTGGCGAGTTGGCTTCTTCTGTAAAATCAAAGGTTTTATGATAACTTTGAGGATACAGACTCTTTGGGTATTAATTTGAGACTGGTTGCGCCACAAGACAAAATCTGGGATATATATGGAGATGAGACGAAGGTGCAGTTGGTAAAGATTTGTCGGTTTGATATTAAGAGTTTTGTAGGATATGCCAAAGTAACTTCCAATTTCTTTGCAGACTATATGCAGAATACAAGTTTCCGCGTGGTGACTGTGGAACAAGATCCGGAAAAGGAAAATGGAGTGATTATCAATGATTTCTTCTTGGATGGAATGGACTTGAAAATCAGTTTAATACGCAGAAACCACTTGAACCCAAAGTTGAGATGGAACTCAGGTTGTTACCAAATTATCTGAAGTTACAGGTGGAGCAGTATTGGGTACGGATATGATTTTGGCTGTGCCTTATACTGGAGTAGTTTCATACTTTAATGTATGTCAGGGATTTGCCCTGCTGTATCATACTTTCTATGTAGAAGGATACGAATCAGCAGGTCCGTTAGGTACATACCCGACTATAGTTGAATGGATTTCTAAGGAGGAGTATGATTATCTGAAGAAACAAGGATATTAACATGTAATGTCAAAAGAATAGACGTATGAAATATATAAACATATTATCAAAAATGTGGCTTATGGCTGTAGCTGTGATGGTTGTGGCTTGTTCTGAGGATGAGGGGGCACCTGTGACTCCTTCTTTCCCAGAAGAAGAGCAAATCCTCTCAGTGAAGGCAGGAGAGTCTGTTGACCTCGTTTTTGAGGCGTCAATGGATTGGAAACTGTATTCTTCAACTTTGTGGTGCAGATTCTCTAATGGAATGACTTCTATTAGCGGACAGGCAGGAAAGCAGACTGTGCAGGTGTCTGTAAATGAAGAAATACTGAGTTATGGAGAAATGCAGGCTGAAATCACTTTGAAACAAGGTGACATGGAAAAAGTTATTGCAAAGTTGACCCGTCAGGGAGAAGGCTTATGGGTGACAGATGCTAATGGGAATTATTTTTCAGAGGAAAACCTAATACCGTTTTTTATAGGGAAATAGGAAAAGGAGTTGACATTAATTTTACTACTAATTATGATTGGACTGTTGAGGAATATCCCGAATGGTTAGTGGTGAATGAAGCTCCTCTGAAAGGTCTTGGTTTTCGTCCGGGAAATATTTCTGTTACTGTAAAGAATGAATTTAGTGCTTTTGCTAAAAAAGGTGATATAAAAGTGAAAAGGACAGGAACTGACGATTTTGTTAATATACCAGTGAATTTTTATGGTATTGATAGAGTTAGTTCTGATAAGAATGCTTGGGGAGGATGGACTTTCAATTCTGATGGAGGCAAATATTCTACCTCCAATAGCATGACGGGTGAATCTGATGAGTTTGATGCTCCTTTGGTTATGCAAAATGTATTGGTAAATGGAAATGATTATGAAGTTTTGTATTTTGAAGAGCAAATTGCAAATCAATATGTTTTAGTTGATAATCAAGATGCTTGGATGAGTCTAAAAGTGAATCAACAACAGAATTCTGAGTTAAAAGAAGCTCAATTATCAGTAAAAACAATGAAGGAAATAGAGAACGATCTGGTGTGGTAATGATTATGCCAAAAGATACATTGGGTTTTATTGGTCGTGATAATTTATTAACCTCTTCCGGAGTTTTTACAGATTGTGCAGACAAATATGTATTGATTGCTATTTCACAAAAAGTGCTTTCATTACGTCAAGTGATTTTGAAGTGATTTCAGATAGTCAAGAACCTATTATGGTTTTAAAAGTTGATTCTCCTTCCGATGAAGATATCGAATATTGTGGAACTAATAATATTTATAAGGTGCGTTTACAGCCTCATACATCATATTCAACTTTTAAAATTGTTTCTAATGTATATGCCGATTTTGAGGTATATTCATGGCATAATTTATCTCAAGAAGAAGATCCAGTGAAATACCATCTTGGGGCACTAATGATTATTGTGATTATATGTCTTCGTATATTTTTTGAATGGAATAAGCGAAACTAATGGATATGATGAAAAAGGAGATGTATTAAAACCTTTATGCATTGTTGTACGCAAATGGGATGAGCAATCCCAATCTTCTCCAATAGTTGCTGCAATTTTAATTTATAGGGAGTGATATTATGAATAGATTATCTTATTGTAGATTTATTTTTTTATATTCTTTGTTTTTCTGTTATATGCTTGTACTGATGACAAAGAAGTATTTCAGGCTGATAAGGGTTACGTACAGTTTAAGGTGTACAAGAGTGAGTCTTATGTAAAAAATGAGACCTCTCGTGCAAGTGGCAACGTGCTTGATTCACTTTATGAAGCAAATAAGTGAAGTAGTGTTGAGAAGCAATGATTATGACTTCTCTCAGACACTTATGTTGCATGCTTATGATGAGCAAAGCGCAGAGTATGGTTTGCGTAGTGATAAACTGGAACTGCAGACCGGTGAATATACAGTAGTAGGATTTATCTTTATGATAGAGCAGAGAAAGAACCTATTTTGCCGGTATTCCATCTGAAAAAACAACCTTTACAATTGTAAGTGGTGGGCTTGTTGTGCAGGATTTGCTGGTGGATGCAATAGGAAGAGGCTTGGTTAAGTTTGAACTGATTAAAAATATCCAATCTCGTGGTGCAAGTGATTCCGACCCCTATCCGTTTAGCGATATTAATAAGGTGGATATTAAGATTCAGAACATGGATACCAAAAAGACGCAAGAGTTTAAGTCTTTGAAGGTAACTTATGTAGAAGATTTTGATGACCGGGGTATAGGCTATCGTACTTCTGTCGGAAGAATTGATACGCTTGTTACAGCTGAGGCTGGAAATTACAAGATTCTTTCGTATGCTGCATATAATCGTACGGAACTTCTGCAATATTTTAATGATGAAGTATTGGGTGAGGCTACCTTTACGGTGACAGATAACAAGCAGACAGATGCAAAGGTGCCTGTTACTATTATGGAAACAGCTGCAAACATAAAAGATTATTATAATCTTCGTACTTTGTGGGAGGAGCTGGGAGGCCCAAACTGGTCTTATGTAGGCGAAAGCTATCCGAAAGGAACCAACTGGGATTTTGATAATAAAGATATAGACATGTGGGGTGACCAGCCGGGAGTAAGCCTTGACAAGAATGGCCGTGTTATTGGTTTGTCTATTGGCGATTTTAATCCGACAGGAATTGTGCCTGCAGTGATTGGTGAGTTTGAAGAACTTCAAAGTCTGGCTTTAGGTACACACAATGATAAATTGCGTCCGGGAGAAAACCCACTGGCTGATTTAAAGGGTGGTTTGACTCCTGCTGTGCTTGAAAAGCTACGTTCTGATTATATGGATAACTTTGCATTTGCGCGACTCCAGACAGGACTGGGACGTGCAGATGCAGCGTTGTATGGTAGAGGCTGGACAGCCGGCCATTAAAAAATCGATTGTACAGCCCAAGGATATATCCATGGTGACTTGACCAACGGTATTACGGGGATTGATAAGGCAATTGGAAACCTGAAGAAACTTGAAGTATTGTATATAGCCAACTCACCTATTACTAGCTTGCCTGAGTCATTAGGTGATTTGAAAAGTTGCACAGACCTTGAAATTTACAACTGCCCACGCTTGACAGCTTTCCCTGATCAGTTGGCTGAAATGGAGAACCTGACTCAGCTGAATATGGCAATGAATCCTCAGTTAGCGGCAGCGTTCCCAGAAGGAATTAAAACATTGGCAGAGGGTAAAGCCGGTGAATCTTTACAGATTCTATATTTAGGTTATAATAATATTGCATCTTTACCTACAGAAGTCTCTAAGATGAAGACGTTGGGTAAGATTGATTTGATATACAATAAGTTGACAGCTCTTCCTGCTTTTGGAAAGGATGTGAACTTGGTTCAGGGTACTTTTGATTATAATGAGATTGCACGTATCGAAAAAGATGCGGATGGATACTTTTGTGGTATGGATGATGTGGAATCACTGTCTTTCTCACATAATGAACTGACAGAATTTCCGGATATATTTGATGCCAAGTCAATTTACATAATGGCTTCCATTGACTTCTCTTATAATGAGATTACAGAAGTAACGACAGATAAGGGTATCAATACGAATAATTTGTCTTTGGCTGGTAATGCATTGAAAACCTTCCCGAAAGACTTGTTCACGGCCGGATCTCCTTTGACCGTGTTGAATCTTAGCGGGAACCAAATCGAGGAGATTACGAATGATGACATTAAGGGTGAAAAAACGTATATGATGACAAGTCTTGACCTGTCGAACAATCGTTTGAAGAAATTACCGGATGATATGAATGGAACATATATGCCGCATTTGTATGGTATTGATATAAGTGGAAATCAGTTCTCGGCATTCCCATGGGGATTGGCAAATATTTCTTATCTGAACACGTTGATTATGCGTAACCAGCGTGATGATGACGGTAACCGAGTATATAAGGAATGGCCTACAAATATTGGTAACCATAAAGGCTTGCGTGCATTGCTTTTAGGTGGAAATGATATTGGAAAGGTTCCCGAAACGGAAAGACTTTCGTACCTCATTAATACGCTGGATGTAAGTGATAACCCAAGTATCGTTCTGAATGTATCGTCTGTTTGTCCTTATATCAAGGCTGGTATGTATCTGCTGATTTATGATACAACACAAGATATTCGTGGATGTGATTATCTGACTTTGGAATAATTTAACGAGTAACGTATGAAAAGATTTTTAAATATTATAATGGTTATTTCGGCCTGCATGGTATTGGCTGTTTCCTGTAAGGAAGAAGACAATGTCGTGTCTGAATTCTCTATCGACAAGACGGAGATTGCTGTCGGGGCTGATGGAGGCAGCGAACTGCTGGAAATAAAAGGCAATGTGAAATGGCAGGGTACTTCTGAATCTTCCTGGTTGAAATTCAGTCCTTCCAATGGAGAAGGAGCTGCTACTTGTGAAGTTCTGGTAGACTCGTCTGTAGTGGCTGAACCACGTGAAGGAGTTATCACTTTATGGCAGCAGGCCAGACCACTGCAACTACAGTGAAAGTAATGCAGATGGGGTATGCAAAAGGTATTTTTGTAAGTGAAGAAGACAGAACCATCTCTTTGGAAAACTCTGCGAAACTGGAGGAGCGTTTCTTTGAGGTTACAATGATGGCCAATGTGAATTTTGATGTAAGGGTCAATAATTTGCCAGATGAAGATGGAACCGTTTCAGACAAGGAATGGCTGAAGTACAAGAAAGAAACGCCTAATTATGATTATGGAGACCGTCCACGCTTGTTGAAACTGCATTTTGACTGGGATGTCAACATGGCTGAGAAGGCTCGTACTGCAGAGGTAATTATTACTCCGCATGAAACGTCTGATACTGAGGGGGATGGTTCAATAAAACTGGTTGTTACTCAGAAACCTGCTCCGGTAATTACGGATGACCGTGCCGGAGACTCTTTGGCTCTTCTTTCCATATATAGTAGCATGAATGGTATTTTTACTTGGGATGCCAGTGAAAACATGAGATACTGGAAAGGTGTAGAACTTTGGGAAGCTACTGATAAGTATATTAAGTTAAATCCAGATAGAACGATTGATTATTCCGCTCCTGTCCCTAAAGAATTGATTGGCCGTTTGAAATCTGTAGAATTTATTGCGTTTGAAACAAAGGAATCACTTCCTTATCAGGTGAAATATCTTAAAACTGCTGAATCAATTACATTCTCAGGAAACTCGAATACATTCCTCAAGGATATCGTATTGGGAAATGAGATTTGTGAACTGGTGAAATATGGAAATCTGCGTAATTTAGCGATATGCGCTTATGGTCTGGTGGGATTGCCGGAAAACTTTACCGAGTTGGGTAATACGCTTATCTCTTTGGACTTGGGCAGCAATAACTTTGAAGTGATGGGCGAAGCTGGAACCACAATAGACGGCGTGAAGGTTATCGGTATCGAAAGTATTACGCAGGACCATTTCCCTTATTTGCGCAAATTGGATTTGACAAAGATAAATCGTTATGATACGACAAAAGATCTTTCAGCCTATAAAGGAAAAGATGATAAACTTGGTTTCCGTTGGACTACTGGTTATGGTGGAGATGGATTCCCTGGACCGTCAGATGGATATAATAATACTTATTTTAAGAAGTTGTTGCAATGGGAAAATCTGGAATATCTGTCATTGTCTTTAAATATGCTGGATGGAGAATTGCCTTCGGATCAGGATTTGTTGAATTTAGGTATTAAAGCTTATACACAAATTGATATTGATAATGCAGCCAATAAAGATACAATTGAAGACGCTAAGAAGTATTTGATTGGTGCTCCAAAGTTTGGCCAAGAATGAAGAAGCTTTCTTTAAACCTGAACTTCATGAACGGAAAACTACCTGACTGGATATTATATCATCCGTACCTGAGCTTCTGGGATCCGTTTACCATGATTTTCCAGCAGGAACTTAGTACAACGTCTTCAAAGGCTAAAAATACAAAGGGTGAGGTTATTACAAAGTTCAGTAATGAGCCTACAAACTTGAGTAACTATGGGTTTGAAGATGATGGCATAACGAGAAAGATGAGTTATTATGAGATGTATCCTAAGAGAAAACCTCAGATAACAGATGAATCGGAAGAGGGGAATTGATTTCGTTAAAGTAATTTTTGTGGAATGATATAAAATAGAACTTTGTAAAGCTTTCGGCCTGCAAACCTGTAGGCCGGGGCTTGCATGGCTCGAAAATTAAACGATTAAAAATGAAGAAAAAATATATTTTGCCGCTCTTGTGAGTGCTATGGGGTTGTTCTCCTGCTCTGATTCTGAAACGTTTTTAGAATCTGGAGTGCAAGAGAATATAGTGGCCCTATATCTGGTTTGGCTGATGAGGCAGTGGAAGGTGAACTTCTCATCAAGTTTAAGCCGGAAGTGGAAGAGGTGCTTGAAAAAGCTCAGATTTTAAGTCGTAGCGGGGTACAGACTCGTTCGAGTATTCCTTCGGTAGATGAAATCCTAGATATTGCCGGAGCATATACCTTTGAACGTGTTTTCCCTGTAGACAAACGTCATGAAGAACGTACCCGTAAAAATGGTTTGCATTTGTGGTATGTGGTGAAGTTTGATAAAGATATGGACTTGAATAAGGTGGCTTTGGATATGTCTAAGCTTTCGGAAGTGGCAACCGTGGAATATAACCAGGTGATAAAGAGAGGTTATGATACCACCAAGAAAGCGAAGGGTTTAAACAGGGCTACAAGAGAAGCCATTCAAACATTAGGCAGCCAGACCCAGACTGAAAATATGAAACTTCAGTGGGGTATAGGAAATGATGGAAGTGTAGTTACAGGTGCTGTTACCGGATACGATGTAAATTGTGTACCGGCCTGGGAAAAATGCCAGGGTGACCCTTCTATTATTGTGGCCGTAGTGGACGAAGGGGTGATGTATAACCATGAAGACTTAGCCAATAATATGTGGATTAATCCAGCAGAAACATTTGGTTCTGATGAAGATGCAGATGGCAATGGATATGCTGGTGACAAATATGGTTATAATTTTGTTGCAGGGAATGGTCATATTTCATATACTCAAACGGGAGATACGGGACATGCGACCCACGTGGCTGGAGTAATTGCTGCAGATAACAATGGGATCGGTATTCGAGGTATTGCTGGAGGGGATGGAACTCCTAAAACTGGTGTGAAAATAATGTCTTGCCAGATTTTTAGTGGAGAAGGGGCTTCTTCTGTACTGAATCAAGCTAAGGCCATTAAGTATGCAGCAGATAATGGGGCTGTTATTCTTCAGTGTAGTTGGTCGGCAGCTTCTGGACGTATCAATCCATTGATGGGTACTCCTGGTTTTACATCGGATGAGGAATGGTCTAACTCGGTGGTACTTCAGAAAGAAGCGTTAGAATATTTTATTCATAATGCGGGTGATCCGAATGGGGTGATTGATGGAGGTATTGCCATATTTGCAGCAGGTAATGAATATGCTCCTATGGTCAGCTACCCGGGAGCGTATGGTGACTTTATTTGTGTTACTGCACTTGATCCGGCAGGAAAACCTTCTTGTTATACGAATTATGTCAGCCCGAGTGGAAGCAAGAACCTGATTGCAGCTCCTGGTGGTGATGCGAATGCCTTTAAGGATGAAAAGGCTTCTATCCTTCTACTATGCCGAATTCAGCTATTGAGGGTTCTGACCTTACCGCAAGCCAAAGTGGATATGGTTATATGGATGGGACTTCAATGGCTTGTCCGCATGTATCGGGGGTAGCAGCTTTAGGTTTGTCGTATGCAGCAAAATTGCGTAAGCATTATCGTGCGTCGGATTTTAAAGATTTGCTGCTGGCGTCGGTGAGAGATTTGAGTGGCAATCTCTCAGATGAGAAGAGTTATTGGGAAAATTGGGGAAGTGTAGGTGAGGCTGCTCCTCATTTGAGAATGAACTTACCGGCTTATAGAGGTAATATAGGAGGCTTAATCGATGCACAGGCTGTGCTGGCCAATATTGATGGCAGTAATTTTGGTGCCCAGCCAATGCGTGTACCTAACGTGTACGTAGCACTTGACGCCACAGAAACGGTGAATTTGAACAGAATCTATGCGGATAATGTGACAGCTACGGAATTTAATGTCGTGGATAGCAGTATTGCGGCTGTATCGTTGGATAATAATCAGCTGAAGGTAAAAGGTACCAAAGTTGGAACCACTAAAGCTTCTGTGACCAATAGCGATGGCAAGACACAAGAATTTGTGATTACGGTGCGTAAGGCTACTGGAAATGGATGGATGTAATCTTGTTTGATTTTTATGAGAACTGTAATTATCTGGATGTTCATATTACTTTCTGTGCCTTTTTTGATGGCACAGAAAGTTTTCTCCCAAAAAGAACTGGATGCCGTATTGAATCCTGTATTGATGGAGCATGCGGAAGAAATGCTTCGCTTTGAACGTATGGAGATAAATGCAGGAACTCTGTCTGAGGATGACAAGCCGCAAGTTTTTACTTTTACTTGCACGAATGTCGGAAAACAGAAGATAGTAGTCACAAAGATTTCTACTACATGTGGATGTACAAACGCTCATATAGATTCTCCAGTGATAAATCCGGGAGAAAAGGCTGTGATTCAACTGACTTATAATCCGTTCGGACAACCAGGAACTATTTATACCCGGGCATTTGTATATGTAAGCATTTCGGAAAAGAAACCAATTGCTGCATTGACCATTTCAGGAAAGGTTACTCCTTCATCGGCTTTATGGAGAGATTACAGGTATACCATGGGGCATTTAAAAATACGTGCTAAGACAATAAACATGGGAACTGTCACTGCGACTATGCACCGCAGAGTCGAGCGGATAGCTTGCGCTAATGCAGGAAATGAGCCTTTAAAGGTAAGTGCTGTAAAGGGATTTCTTCCAGAATTTTTGAAGTTAAGAACGGAACCGGAGGTTTTAGAACCTGGACAAGAAGGCTTATTGATGGTAGAACTGGATGGAAGAAAACTTTCCGGGCAGAAGGGGAAAAAGTCATTCAATGTTTTACTTGAAGGTGTTTCCGGACGACCATCCGATAGGACAATAAAAATCAATATGGATATAAAATAATAATATTTATAAATAGGAAGATATGGTAAAATTCATATTTAGAATTATGATGTGCATCTCGTTGTTAGCAATGACGACGGCTTGCAGCAAGGATGAAGAAGCTCCAGTGGTATATCAGGAGGTAAATTATGCCACTATGAATGGAACGTGGATGTTGACTGAGTTCAATGGGGCACCTTTACAAGAAGGTCAGTATGTATACATCACTTTTAATAGAAAGGAACATACTTTTGAAATGTATGAAAATATGGGAAGTATGTATTCGCATAAATCTACAGGTTCTTTTGAAATTGAAGAAGATGAAGATTTAGGGTATATTTTGACAGGTGAGTATGATTATTCACATGACCCGTTGAAAGAATACATTGTATCAGAAATGACAGATGAAACAATGAAGTGGACTGTAAAGGATAATGCAGAAGACGTATCTGTATATACACGTTGTGCTGAAATTCCTGAAGATATTCTGAATGGGAGCAGAAGCCTGAAATAATACCTGTTTCCTTTAGAAGGAGAAATTTAAATATCCTGTTGTCAATATGTAGGTTGCAACAGGATATTTTTGTTTAATATCAGTTCCCAAACCGTGAGGTATCCACTTCCTTCACTTCTTTTTTCTTGTAGCCGCCAAAGCGGTAGCTGAACGAAAGGGTAATGCTCTGCATGTAGCTTTTGGTGTTCATGTCGAGATGTTGCGCACCGTTCCGGACTTTTGTTTTGGGATTCATCGTATTGAATAGGTCACGTCCTTTCAGTTGAAGCATGGCTTTGTCTTTGGCAAAGGTATAGCGCAAGGCTGCATCTACGAAGGCCACTGCTGAATGTCGTAACTGCCTTGTATGGATTTTGTTTGTCCGAAAGCGGTAACCTCCATTTTCAGGTTAGGCTGGCGGCATAGCTGGAAGGTATGTGTCCAGTGTCCTACGCCGACCCATTGCTTCTGATTGAAAGGTGCATCGTAATATACACTGGCCTTGTCGTGTTTCAAGGTAGCCTGTAGGGTGAGACGGCTGTCCCACCAGCTTCCTGCCTTGAAAGGGAGAATGGCCGTGAAAGAAAGGTCCTGAGCGTAATCCCAGTTCTGCCAGTTGTAGATGGCTTTCAGACGGTCGGAATCCAGGTAAACGGTCTGCATGAAGTAGTCGGGTGTATAGCTGTAACTTGCCTGAAAAATGTATTTGCTTTTCAGAATGTAGGTCAGGTCGACGTTGTAATCGGTGTAGGGACGAAGGAACGGATTGCCCAGACTTTCGTTGTAACCGTTCAGGTAGCTGGTGGCGCCACTCAGTGTCCAGTAATCGGGATAAGTCTTGTCAGAACTGAAAGACAACTGGAGAATGTGCGAGGCAGACGGCATGTAGTTCAACTGGAGGGTGGGGTAGACAGCCCATTTCCGGTACTCTTGCATCTGGTAGTATTCTATTGTGGCAGAGGCACTCAGTCCATTGGGAGTTGAACGGTTTGTCGAATCCGGCGTAGAGTTATAGGTGTATTCACGGATACGGCTGTGCAGGTTGTTGCCTTGCATTTCCGGCAAATCATAGTTTTGAGTGTTCCGGTTGTTGACGTAAGTAAAAGAAGTTCCGTAGTTCAGGGTCCAGTTTTGTGACAGTGTGTGATGCTGGTCGGCATAGATTTTCCAGCGGTCAATGTACTGGTCGGAACAGCTTATGAAGCGGGTTTCTACCTCTTCCGACTACGGTCGAAAAAGTCTTGTGTATCGGTCGAGGTAAAATACGTGTAGTCGGCTCCTGCTTGAAATCCGAATCCGGAGGTATAATACAATGCGGCATTGTGCATCTGGTGGTGAGCCTGAGAATGATTGAATGATTCGGAAATATTCCCGTTGGAATGCTGTCGCCGGTTTTGTCCGGACTGAACTGGGTGGTATAGGACAAGTTCAGCGAGTTGTCTTTATCAAATTTATACGTCCCTCCGACGCGCAGGGTGTGCGTCAGGCTACGTCCTTCATTGTCCGTCACCTGATTCACGTCATATATCTGCTCCTTCACCGTATGACGGGCGATGAAATCAATGTAGCCACGGGTATAGTTGCTCTGAAGGTTGTACATGAAATCGAGGTCAATTTTAGGAGAAGTATAGGCCAGTGTGACGCCTCCGTTGCCTCCGGCTTCCTTCTGCTGTTTATATTCACCGTTGACTTCTCCTTGCAAGCCTCCTTCGCCGGGTTTATATCCTTTCAGTACAAGGTTGATAGCCGCACCGCGCACGTGGTATTGCGGAGGAGCACTGTACATTACTTCCGCTTTTTCCACGCGCGAGGCCGGCATACCCTTTAAGAGAGTGATGAGTTGTTCGTAGGTCATGGACGAGGGACGTCCGTTCAGCAGCAAACTGACTCTGCCTGCTCCGGCCAGTGTCAGTACATCGTTCTGTTCGATACGCCCGGAAGTTGTTTGAGGGCTTCGTACGCGTTGGTGACTAGCCGTTGGGAGGTCAGCTGCGGCATGTCATAGGTCAGTCGGCTGCCTTCCACGGTGACCAGCGGGCGTTCGCCTTGTACTACGACTTCCTGAAGTGCGTAGTCTTTCGGTTGCAGTGTAAACGTGCCGGCATCGGTCCCTGTGCCTTCTTTCTCCTGCGGTTCATACAGCAGGTGTTGGAACAGCAGACGATAGTGTGCCGGCTGGTGATTCAGCAGGAAAGTACCGTCAGCATTTGTAATGGTAGCTTCTACAAATATGGAATCGGGTGTTTGAAGCACGACCGTAGGCCCCGTCAATAGGCTGACGGGAAGGGTCGGTAACTTTGCCTGTGATGATTTGTGCGGTGGCTGTTCCGAGCATCGTACCGAGCAGTAACAAGATGCTCACTAAAAAATACTTTTTCATATCGTTCGTGTCTTTTATCTTTCATTATCTTTGACACTGCAAAACTAAAAGCCCGTTTCGCTTTTTGGGTTAAGGCAAGGTTAACGCTACGTTAACGTCTTTCGTTTACGTGAAGAATATACGCTTATGAAGATGAAACACATTCGCTGGATTGCGGTAGTGGGACTGATTGCGATTGTCGAACTACAGTATGTCTGGCTGGTCAACACTTACAAACTGACCCGTGAGAACGTCATGCGGCAGAGCATGAGCTTTTTAAGGATGCGGCACTTAAGGAGGCTTTTGATCGGATAGCCTTTGGAAAGAGTTGCATGGGAAGAAGGATTCCACGTACACGTATCGGTTTGACCTGAATGAGGACGTGGAGGATGACGAAACACAGACTCCAACTCCGGAAACACGTCAGTTTATTGAATCGGCTGTGTTCATCGCCATACAGGAAGGGGTATCGAATACGTTCAAGATGGATGTGTCCTTGCATAATCTGGATTCTATTTATGCCCACATGCTGGATTCGGTCGGTATCTCGGCCAAGGTATCGACTTGTATGACGGATTCGTTAGGTAATGTGTTGCGGGCATCCTCTCCACAGGCAAAACTGGAAGGACAAAAATACTTGAGAACAAGGCTGGTGCCTATTAATAGGGCATATACCCGCTATCTGCAAGGGTGATTCTGAATCCTTACTGGGTGATTTTCCAGCGTATGACTTTGTTGCTGATTGCCACGGTGCTGATTATGGTACTGGTCATTATCTGTATTGTGTATCAGATTCGTGTCATTATCCGGCAGGACAAGATAGCCAAGGTGAGGGAGGATTTCTCGTATGCCATGATTCACGACATGAAGACTCCGCTGAGCTCCATCCTGATGGGGACGGAGATTCTGGAAAGCGGACGCCTGGACGGACAGCCGGAAAAGAAAGAACGTTATTTTCGTATTGTGAAAGAGGAAGGAGAGCATCTGCTGGCGTTGACCAACAAGGTACTGACGCTTTCCAAACTGGAGAATCATGCATTGAAATTGCAACAGACGGATTGTCTGCTACGCCCGATTCTGGAGGATTTGGCGGAGAAGTATAAGGCAAAAACTGCTAAGCAGGTTGCGTTTGTATGGAACTTGCAGGAAGAAGTGGTTTGGGCAGACGAAGAATTTCTGAGGGAAGCGCTCAGTAATTTGATAGACAATGCATTGAAATATTCGGGTGAAGCGTGGAAATTACATTTCTTTCGGAACGGAAAGCGGATGGAACAGTCTGTGTGACGGTGGCCGACAATGGTTTCGGTATTCCGTTGAAAGACCAGCGGAAGATTTTGAGAAATACGAACGGGCGGCAGCCAGTGAACGCAGTCGTTCCGGTGGAGTATCTGGTTTCGGACTGGGACTGAATTATGTGCTTCGGATTATGGAAGCACACGGCGGACGGGTCACGCTGGAAAGCATGGAGGGGGAATACAGCCGGTTTACCTTGCTTTTCCTCCGGAGAGTGCCCTGGAGAATAAAAAGAGGAACGATGAAATGGAAGAGATAATCAAATTGTTGTTGGTGGAAGATGACGCGAATCTGTGTTATATCATTCAGGGTGGTCTGGAGGATATGATTGGAGGGTATAAGGTGCTGACGGCATCCAATGGCGAGGAAGGACTGGCCGTTTGGAAGGCACAGCAGCCGGATGTCATCGTAGCCGACATTGAGATGCCGGTAATGGACGGATATGAGATGGTACGGCGTATCCGGGAGCAGGATGAGCATGTGCCCATCTTGTTTACTTCCGGGCGTGTGTCACCGAAAGATGTGGTGAAAGGTTATGAACTGGGTGTGAATAACTATGTCAAAAAGCCATTTCTGGCCGAGGAACTGCATGCACATATCACGGCACTGTTGAAACTGACGCGAGGGATGTCGGCGCAGAAAGAAGTCCGGGAGGTACCCATCGGGAAACTGTTTTCCTTTGATACGGTGCGTGGCGTATGGAAACAGAAAAGGGGAGAAGAACGGATGCTGACGGCGCGGGAAGCTGATTTGCTGCGTATGTTGTGTGAGCATAAGGGACAGATTGTGCGGCGGGAAGTCATCTTGTCGCGTCTATGGAATACGGAGGAAGATTACTTTGCTTCGCGCAGTTTGGATGTATTCGTGTCTCGCTTGCGCAAACTGTTAGTGGCCGATGATACGGTGGAACTGAAGACCGTGAAGGGAGTGGGTTTGATGTTGGAAGAAAAAGTCTAATTTAAAATACAAAACGAATATGCAATATTTTAAAAGTGATTACATGGAAGGAGCGCATCCGTTGATTCTGGAGCGCTTGTGTCAGACGAATATGGAGAAAACTTCGGGCTATGGCACGGATGAGTATTGTGCATCGGCTCGCCGGAAAATTGCAGAAGCTTGCGGGTGTCCGCAGGCGGAAGTACATTTCATGGTGGGAGGTACGCAGACCAATGCCACGGTCATTACGGCCTTGCTTCGTCCGTATGAAGGAGTGATTGCAGCAGAAACGGGCCACATCAACCAGCATGAGGCCGGAGCGGTGGAAGCAGGAGGACATAAGGTGCTGGCTTTGCCTCACCATGAAGGAAAGTTGGATGCGGAAGAAGTAGACCGTTATGTGACGGCTTTCTACCAGGACCCGAGCTGGGATCACATGGTGGCTCCGGGAATGGTGTATATATCGCATCTACGGAATACGGTACACTTTATACGCTGGATGAACTGAAGGCTTTGTCTGCCGTGTGCCGTAAGCATAAGATTCCGTTGTTCCTCGACGGGGCTCGTCTGGGTTACGGATTGGCAGCACGGGATACGGATGTGACTTTGAAAGACATCGCTTCCTTGTGTGATATTTTCTATATTGGCGGAACGAAGGTTGGAGCCTTGTTTGGCGAGGCGGTCGTAATTCCGCAGCCCGGACTGATTCGCCAGTTTGATACAATTGTCAAACAGCGGGGTGTGTTGCTGGCAAAGGGACGTCTGTTAGGTTTGCAGTTTGATACCTTGTTTACAGATGGCTTGTACCTGAAAATTGCCCGTCATGCCATTGATATGGCTGACGGATTGTGGAAGGACTGAAAGTAAACGGTTATACATTCTACATTCGTCCGCAGAGCAACCAGTTGTTTGTACAGCTTGAAAACAGCTTGTACGAGAAACTGGCACAGCGCATCGGCTTTGAGGTGTGGGAAAAACGGGCTGACGGTACGACAGTGGTACGTATCGCGACCAGTTGGGCCACACGTGAAGAAGATGTGGCTGAGTTGCTGGAAGAGTTGAAGAATAAATAATCTTAGGTAAAGATAAAAAGTAACAGCCTCGCAATACTTACGGAATCGAATGCCGTAAACCTTGCGAGGCTGTTTTTTATTTCTCGGTTTCTTCCTCTTTGAACCAGGAAGCATACATCAGATATCCGTTGGCAATCTTCTGATTCAGTTCCTTGCTCTGTGCAGGGTCAACTTCTTGATAAACTTGGCGGGTACGCCGCCCCAAAGCGTATGCGGTTCAATGACGGTATTGGCAAGTACAAGTGCACCGGCAGCACGATGGCTCCTTCGCCTACTACGGCATGGTCGAGCAGGGTAGACCCCATCCCAATCAGGCATTGTCGTGCACACAAGCTCCGTGAAGTGTCACATTGTGGCCGATAGATACGTCATTGCCTATTTCTACGGTTGATTTCTCATATAACGTATGAAGCACGGTACCGTCTTGAATGTTCACACGGTCGCCGATACGGATGGAGTTTACATCTCCCCGAAGTACTGCATTGAACCATACGCTGCAATCCTTTCCCATTACTACATCGCCGATGATGGTGCATTGTCGGCCAGATAACAATTCTCACCGATTTGAGGAGTAAACCCTCTTACTGATTTGATAAGTGCCATAGGTAAATCATTTTTAAGAGGGGCTAAGTTAGCGGATTTTTGGAGAAATATCGATTTTATTTTTCGGAAAATACTTTATTTACTTTTAGAGGATTTCAAAATAATTCTTTGTACTGTGTCTTTCATAGTATTAGATTTAAGGTTAACAAAGGTTGGAGTTCAGCGGAACTCCTTTTTTTATGCCCTTACGCGAAGGGCTGTCTTTTTTTCCGGAATCCGGTTTTTTTAGAAAACCTCGGGTAGAAAACCGTGTAATGTTTCCATTATTTTTATGTTTTCCTTTGGCGAAACGTATGTTTCCGCCATGCGAACCGTACGTTTTGCGTTGCGGAACCGTATGTTTTTCGTAGCGGAAACGTAAAAAGTTCCTCCTTGTCCGTGTAAAACTCCGTTCCTTTTTCCGTATTCCATTCGCAGCTTCAGGCTTTGCAGCTGTTTTCCCCTATTTTTGTAAAACTTTTTCCGTCTCGTTTCGCGCACACGTACGCGCACGCACGAATTATATAATGTAGGTCATTTCACATCCGTTTTCGTATTGCAATAAAAATTATGCTTTATAGCATAAAGTAAATCAGCGAGTTAGGCAAGAACCTGAAAAATTTCTGCAAAAAAGTATGGTGTAAAAGTTGCGGAAACGGAAAAAGTCTGTACCTTTGCAACCGCTTTCGAGAGGGAGAGCCGCTGAAGATGACAGACTGGCAGAGCTGAGGCTACGGGAGACAGTGCTGACTGCTGCACTGAGTATCTTACCTTGCGATGTGCAAGGGAGCGAGAAAGGGTAAGCCGCACGCCTTCTGAAAACCTTCCGAAAATTTTTTCAAAAAAAACTTTCGAAAAAATTTGGAGGTTACGAAAAAACGCCTTACCTTTGCAAACGCTTTCCCGCTGAAACGGGAGCACGAAAGAAAAGATAGTTCTTTGAAAGACTTTAGATAAACAGACTAGGATGTAGTACAAGAAGTAGTCCTGTATATAATAAATAATGTATAGGATGAACGGAAGACAACCGTCAATAACCCTTGGAAACAAGGAGAATGAAAAAATCGGTTTCCTGAACAGAGACAAAACAGCTCGAAAGAGCAGTAAAAATATTTTACAATGAAGAGTTTGATCCTGGCTCAGGATGAACGCTAGCTACAGGCTTAACACATGCAAGTCGAGGGGCAGCGGGATTGAAGCTTGCTTCAATTGCCGGCGACCGGCGCACGGGTGAGTAACGCGTATCCAACCTTCCGTACACTCAGGGATAGCCTTTCGAAAGAAAGATTAATACCTGATGGTATGATGAGATTGCATGATAGCATCATTAAAGATTTATCGGTGTACGATGGGGATGCGTTCCATTAGGTAGTAGGCGGGGTAACGGCCCACCTAGCCAACGATGGATAGGGGTTCTGAGAGGAAGGTCCCCCACATTGGAACTGAGACACGGTCCAAACTCCTACGGGAGGCAGCAGTGAGGAATATTGGTCAATGGACGAGAGTCTGAACCAGCCAAGTAG
>ENA-OQHP01000003-OQHP01000003.1-human-gut-metagenome-genome-assembly--contig:-NODE-3-length-69815-cov-5.579468_pt1 | contig 69815 bp, 71 predicted proteins | sample MGYA00242563_ERZ504717 | MGnify/ENA primary metagenome ERZ504717 (study PRJEB26092, sample SAMD00036212) | human gut metagenome | host: Homo sapiens | study: EMG produced TPA metagenomics assembly of the... | reverse complement strand
ATTCCGGTCTCGGGCATTTGAAAAAGGGCTTCGGTAGACTATCGGGTTCTTTTTTTGCCTAATGTGTCGAAAGGTTTTGATATGAAAATGTTAAAAATTTCTTGACATTATCAATAAGCTGTGGTAAAATTATTATTGCTTGATAATCCTCGATAGCTCAGCGGTAGAGCATCCGGCTGTTAACCGGAGGGTCGTAGGTTCGAATCCTACTCGGGGAGCTCCGGCCCGTTGGTCAAGCGGCTAAGACGCGGCCCTCTCACGGCTGAAACAGGAGTTCGATTCTCCTACGGGTCATCATCTCTGTTTCAAAAGGGAGAAAATTTAATATGGCGACATAGCCAAGTGGCTAAGGCAGAGGACTGCAACTCCTTGATCTCCAGTTCAAATCTGGATGTCGCCTTAAAGAGAAGAGAGTGGAAGTATAAATGCTTTCACTCTTTTTCGTTGTATATAAAAATAATTATCAACAAATGCCTTTTCAGTTGACAGCTTTTACAGGGATTATATATAATAAATACAACAACAAAACTAGGAGGACAGAGTAATGAACATAAATCCAGAGTCATGGAAACAGGATTTACCAGCTTTTAAAGAAAAAACAGATGCTTTTTACAGAGGAGAAGTTCCTAAAAATCAGTACAAAGGATTTTCAGGTTTTTATGGTAGTTATGCTCAAAAGGGTGGCAAAGCCAGTATGCTCCGTCTTCGTATGACAGCAGGTCGAGTAACAAAAGAAAAAATGGCTTTTGTTACAGATTCCATAAGAAAACACAATATTAATCATTTACATTTTACTACTTGTCAGACAATACAGCTACACGATTTACAGCCGGAAGTTCTCTATCCTGTTATGGAAAATGCACTTTCACATAATATTGTAACTATGGGTGGTGGTGGAGATTTTCCTCGTAATATAATGTGCCCACCTCTTTCTGGTGTTGAACAAGGGGAATATTTTAATGTATTGCCTTACGCAGAAATTGCAGGAGAATACCTTATGAATTTTATAAAGGCTGAAAAAATGCTAGAAAATTAAAGGTTTGTTTTTCTAATTCTCCAAAGAATTTTACTCACGCAACATTCAGAGATTTAGGTTTTGTAGCCAATGAAAATGGAAAATTTGATGTATATAGTGCCGGTGGTCTTGGCAACAACTATAAAATGGGCGTTAAAGTAGCTGAAAATGTAGAGCCTAATAAAATATTGTTCTATATTAAAGCTATGTGGTTGACTTTCCGTACCTATGGAAATTATGAAAACAGAGGTAAGGCAAGAACTCGTTATATGCAAGAGGCTTTAGGTGGTGCTGAAAACTATGCAAAAGCCTATAATGAAAAACTTCAAGAAGTTTTTGCATCTGGAGAAGATTTAAACATTAAGCCACAGTCTTTGGAATTTAGTAAAAAGGGTAATGGCACTACAGCAGAGGGTTTTGGAGTAATTCCTCAAAAACAAGAGGGACTTTATACAGTTATGTGGCACCCAATAGGTGGTCAGCCTAATGCAGAAGTATTTTGCAAGTTAAATGACTATATACAGAGTGTTGAAGGTGCTGAACTGAGATTATCTCCTGATGAAAGTGCTTATATTATAAACCTTACTGGTAATGAGGCAAAGGAAGTTTTAGCTATTACTGATGAAAATACTGCCAAAAATGTATTTGAAACATCTGTAAGCTGTATTGGTGCAAGCATTTGTCAGGTAGGTCTTAGAGATTCTCAAAGTCTTTTAAGAGCTTGTGTTGATGCTGTTAAAAAGGCAAACATAAAGGAAAATGCACTTCCACAAATTCATATTTCCGGTTGCCCATCTTCTTGTGGTACACATCAATTGGTGCTTTAGGTTTCAGAGGTGCTGTAAGTCTGTAGACGGTAAGCCACAGCCAGCTTTTATACTCTATGTAAATGGTTGTGATATACAGGGAAAAGAGATTTTTGGCCACGAAGTTGGTACTATTTTAGCATCTGATATTCCTGAATTTATTGTAGAGTTAGGTCATACTGTTGAAAATAGTGGCAAGGACTTTAATTCTTGGAATGATGAAGAAAATAAAATTGATAAAATAGCAGAAAAGTTTGTTAAATAAAATATTTCTTAAAAGCTGATGTTATTTCTACATAGGGATAACATCAGCTTTTTTATAAATTAACGAAGATAATTAATTAATCAAATAGAGCTTAGAAACATTGATTTTTTGGCTGTTTTATAGTATTATTATGTGGTAAAAACAGGAGGGTGTTATGGCTGAGAATAAAAACACAACTGAAAATAATAAAAATTCTGGTATAGCAGAAAATAACGAACAGCTTTGGGAAAGAATTATGGAGAAAACCCAAGACGAGTTCTTAGATGATAGTGAAGAAAATTCAGAAAAAATAGAAGAAATAGAAGATTTAAAAAATGACATAGAGGAAACAGAAGAACAGGGGGGAAAGGCTGAAAGTACCGAAGATACTGAGGATACAGAAGAAGGAAAAGAGCCAGAGGAAATGAAAGAAAAATCTGCAAAGAAGAAAAAGAGAAGTATATACAGTAGTACATTAAACTATATTTCTGGTTTTACAGGAAGTTTAAAGGCTGTTGTCATAGCTGTGGCTGTTCTTGCTATTGTAGCAGTTGGTATATTTGTTGCTGTAAATAGTGGCAATATCAAAATAGGCGAGTCACAGGCATCTTTTTCACAGGAATATAGTATGAGTTCACAGGCTCAATTCTATAGCTGTAACAACAGTATTTTCTTTAGTTCTAAAGACGGTATGTCTTTACTTGACAAAAAAGGCAATACTGTATGGACAGATACATTCTCTATGACAACACCTGTTATGTTAAGTGATGGCGAATATACAGCTGTTGCTGATAAAGGTGCTAAAACTATGAATGTATACAACCTTAAAGGCAAGGCTTATACAGTAAATACAGAGGGTGTTATAACTACTTTTGCTATTAATCCTTTAGGCTATAGTGTTGTTATGTGCCAAAGTTCAGGGGAAAGTGATTATACAGCATTTTGTTATTCTCCAGACGGAAAGGTTGCATTTAAGGGTAGTTATGTAGCAAAAGACGGACTTCCAGCAGCTATTGATATTTCTGATGACGGTAGAATAATTGGTATTAGCTTTATAAATATTTCAAGAATAAAGATTAAGTCAAAGGTAAACTTCTACTTTGTAAATACAGAAGATGCTAAGACTACAGATAATTCTGATGCTATTTTCTCTGGCGTTGAAATGGATAGCGAAGTGGCTGCCATTGTTCACTTTATGCCAGACAACAGCTGTATTGTGTCAACAGATTCTAAACTTTACAGCATTGGTGGTAGAATTACAAACAAGGAAAATTACAAAGAAAATTGGAAGATTGAATATCCAAACTATGTTTCAGCTTTCAACATAGTAGACAATAAATATATTGCAGTTGCCTACGGCAGTACAAAGACAATTACTGACAATAGTGATAATGTAAATACTGTACATTGGTACAATATGAGAGGCAACGAAATAGGTTCTGCTAAATTTGATGAAACTATTACAGCTATGTATTCTAATATGGAAAGTACAATAGTTGCTATGGGTAAGTATTTGATGCTATGGATGTAAGAGGCAAGCACCTTTGGAATACAGAGCATTACAGACTGTAAACAGCATGCAGTTATTTGATTCAACAGACAGAGTTATACTTGCTACAGCTAACAAAATGCAACTTTTCAGCGTTAAAAAGGGTGCTAATATGGTAGAGGATAACGAGGCTTTGGACCCTAACGGCGAAGATACATCAGTAGAAACTACTACAGCATCTACTACAACCGCTCAGACTACATCAGCAAGTTAGGAGAGAGATAATTGAGTGATTATATAATGGGATTAATACAAAATCCTGTAGACCTTATTATTTTACTTATAATTATATACTTTATGGCTCATGGGGCAAAGAAAGGTTTTATAATCTTTGCCTCAGAGGCTGTTATAAATTGATTTCAATAGGTGGTTCTTATATTATTTATCCGTTTATTACAACTCTTATGAGAACTACACCTATTTTTGATATGGTAAGTAATGTGGTTAAGAAAAGTCTTAATCTTCAAAATGTGGCATCATCTACACAACAACAGCAGATAGATGCTATCAACAGCCTTTCTGTGCCACAACCTATTAAGACTATGCTTTAGACAACAACAATTCTGTTGTACATGGCTTATTAAATGTTCAAAATGGTGTTGCTGACTATATTTCAAGATATATTGCAAACATTATTTTAAACATTTGCGTTGGTATTATAGTTTATTTTATATTTTCTTTTGTTCTCAGAACTATTATGAAGTTAGGTAGGTTTATATCAAAGCTCCCAATTATAAGCACTTTTAATGCTATTGCCGGTGGTGCTTTAGGTATTGTAGGTGGTGTAGTTTTTGTATGGGTAATATTTACAGTAATGAATATATTCATTACTAACGACTTTTTCAGCGTTTTAAATGACAAAATAGCCACATCATACTAGGTAAATACCTTTATGACAACAACTTAATTTGGAACATTATTAAAAACAACTTATTTATGAGATAGAATTTTAGGAGAAGTATGCTTGAAAAATATGTAACAATAAAAGGCACAGGTCAGGCTGAAGTAGTAGAAAAAAAGTCAAGATTTATTGCCAATGTAGTTCCTGTTCATTCAGAAGAAGAGGCTATGGCAGAAATCGAAAAGTTCAAAAAAAATACTATGATGCCAGACATAATGTATTTGCTTTTCAGGTAGGTAATGAAAAGCAGTTACAGAGATACAGCGATGACGGAGAACCTAGTGGTACAGCAGGTATGCCTGTTTTAGATGTTATAAGAGGCAGAGATATTCACGATGTTCTCATTGTTGTAACTCGTTATTTTGGTGGTACATTACTTGGCACAGGTGGTCTTGTAAGGGCTTATGGTCAAAGTGCCAAAGAGGGCTTAGCTGCTGCTGGACTTATAGAAAGAACATTGTACAAGGCTGTTCATGTTAAAACTGACTACAATATGTCAGGCAAGGTACAGTACGAGGCTTTAAATACTGGAAATATTATAAAGGATACAATTTACACAGATAATGTGGAATTTATAATTCTAGTAGAAAGCAACAATGTAGAGGGTTTTGTAAAGAGTATTGTCAATCTCACATCAGACAAGGCTGAAATTGTTGTGGGAGAAGAAGAATATTTGGATAAAGTAATTGAATAGGTAAAACATTTTAAGGCTCATCCTAAGGGAATGGGTCTTTTTTTGTGTGCGAAAAATTTAGGTGTTGGGTGGGGGTGGATTTAGGATTTAGGGTGTCGATGATGTTTAGGAGTTCGAGAGGGTACGGATTAAGTCGCATATTAGCTTTGCTAATATGCTTTAATCATTAGAGAAAAGGATTTAGGGTGTCAATGATGTTTAGGTATTCGAGAAAGTACGGGTCAAGTCATACATTAGCGAGGCTAATGTATTCTGACCCTTAGTTTTTTCTTTTTTTATGTGGACTTTGTCCACACAATGGGCGTTGCCCCTTGACCCCATAAGCCTTTAAAAAGGCTTAACCTAAACTTTTCTATTTTATTTTTATTCTTTTTATGTTTTTTCAAATTTTTTTTATAAAATTTGAAAAATATGTCACGAAATGTCATGGTAGTTGATTTATTATCCAAGATGTAGCAAGGAGATGTTACAGAAAGGAGGAAGCAACATGTTTAATTTTCAATTTCCCTTTTTTCAGACAGAGCGAATTAACAAAGGAATAGAAAATGGTTTTATGACAAGTGAAGAATACATTTTAGAGCAGATAAAGGAATTTGAAAGTTCCATAAAAAGGCGAAATATGATAAAGGGTTACGAATATTTTACTGGCAGGCATGATGTACTTTTAAAGAAAAGGACAGCCATTGGCATAGGTGGAGAGCCTACAGAAATACACAATGTACCCAACAACAGAATTGTTGACAACCAATACAGAAAGCTAGTTATTCAAAAGGTTAATTATTTATTAGGCAAGCCTATAACATTAAACAGCAGTAATTCCAAGTTAAACAAGGTCTTAAAGGAAATATTTAATGCTGACTTTGATATGACATTAAAGGCTATTTGTGAGGACAGTTTAAACTGTGGTTTAGGTTGGTTATTTACTGGATATGACAGCAATGGAAATTTTGCTTTCAAGCGAATAAATCCATGGGAATTAGTTCCTATTTGGGAAGACAGTGAACACAAGGCTTTATCCTACGCCATAAGGTTTTATGATGTAGTCAATTACAAGAACAAGAAAAGGATTACAAGGCGAAAAATTGAGGTTTATGACAGAAAAGGTATAAGCAGATTTTACATAGACAGAGGAAAAATGGTACATGACGGCAAGGAGTGGTTTACGCCATATTTTTGTACAAGCAAACAAGGTTACGGTTGGGAGAAAATACCCCTTATTGCCTTTAAGTACAACCATTGTGAAGAACCTCTCATATTAAGGGTAAAGTGTTTACAAGACGGACTTAACATTTTAGAGAGCAATTTCCTCAATTCTATGGAAGAAGACCCTAGAAACACCATTTTAGTTCTAAAGAATTATGATGGCGAAAATCTAGGAGAATTTAGACAGAATTTGTCTACTTACGGTGCTGTCAAAGTAAGAACCATTGACGGTGCTATGGGTGGGGTTGAAACACTATCCATACAGGTAAATGCTGAAAATTACAAGGCTATAATTGATATTTTCAGAAAGGCTGTTATTGAAAATGGTATGGGTTATGATGCCAAAGATGACAAGTTAAGTGGCAATCCTAATCAGCTTAACATAAAGAGTATGTATTCAGACATTGACATTGACGCCAACAATATGGAAATGGAATATCAGAGTTCCTTAATGAAAGTTATATGGTTTGTCAAACAACACCTTGCCAATACTGGCAGAGGAAGTTTTGGAAATATTGAAACCAAGCCTATTTTTAACAGAGATATGCTTATAAATGAAAGTGAAGCAATAGACAACTGTATCAAGTCTTTAAACATTATAAGCAAGGAAACAGCTATTTCAAAGCATCCATGGGTAGAGAATTTGGAAAAAGAACTAAAGAGAGTAGAAAAGGCAAAGGAGGAGAAGATTGGAGAACAAAATTTACATAAACCACAGGGGAACAATATTCAATCCTGAGCCTATTGAAGAAATACAATGGTCTACAAGGTTATATGGTGCTGGGGAGCTTAAATTCAAAGTATTAAAGGACAATGTAATGGATTTTAAGGAGGGGGACCAAGTTACCTTTTACAGGAACAATATTCCTATATTTAAGGGTTATGTTTTTTCTAAGGAAAGGCATAAAAATTCTCCCATTACTGTACTTTGCTATGACCAGTTAAGGTATTTTAAGAATAAAGACACATACACTTACAGCAACATTACAGCTAGTGGTTTACTAAAAATGATTGCCAGCGACTACAATCTGACAACGGGAGATATAGCAAATACAGCCTATGTACTACCACCTAGAATTGAAGACAATTCTACACTTTTTGACATAATGTACAATGCTTTGGAAAGTACGGAGAAATACAACAGGCAAAAGTATGTTTTATATGATGATTTTGGAGCTATTGTCTTAAAAAATTCCCTTTATATGGGTTCTAGTTTTTTAGCTGACAGTAGTGACATTATTGAGTATAAATACACAAGCTCTATTGACTCAAATGTATACAACAGCGTAAAGCTAAAGTATGAAAAAACTACAAAATATACGCATACCAGTAATGTATATACAGCCAAGGATACTGAAAAAATAAAGGAATGGGGACTTTTGCAACTTTATGAGCATATTGGAGAGAATATAGACGGTAATGCCTATGCAAATATGCTTTTAAACAAATACAAAACAAAGTCCAGAACTTTGAAAATATGTACCTTTGGAGATATTTCAATGAGGGCAGGAACTATTATAAATGTCAATTTAGACATTGGGGACTTTGTACTTAACAACAGGTTTACTGTCAGAGAGTGTGAACATACCTACAGAGATAATGAGGAGTATATGTGGCTTACTGTTGACGGAGGTGTTTTAAATGAGTGATTTATGTAATGCTGTAAAAATATTAGCACAGGAGGCTATTAATTCTCAAAAGCCTTTGGAGGCTGTTTTTGGAAAGGTTATAAATGAAAGTCCATTAAAAATAGAAACAGAGCAAAGGCTTATTCTTACAAAGGATTTTATTACTGTAGCTGAACATTTGAGAGAAAGGACAATAAATGTTCATATAGATGACAGAACTGTAGCTATGAAAATAGATAACAGCCTCAAAAAAGAAGACACCGTAATTATGCTAAGGCAACAAGGTGGTCAGAGATACATTGTACTAGACAGGGAGGGATAAGTGTGACACCGGAAGTAATAAAAGCAGAAGAAATTACACAAAGCCCTAGTTATACCTACAGGCTTAAAAGTACAGAAGTAAAGGGTTATTGTGACAGTCTTGAGGCTTTAAGGCAGAGTATATATTGTATTCTCTCTACTGACAGATATGACTACATTATATACTCCAGAAATTATGGTATTGAAATAAAGGACCTTATAGGAAAGCCTATTTCCTATGTTTGTGCTGTTATAAAAGGCAGAATTGAAGAAGCACTATTAATTGATGACAGAATAGAAAGTGTGACAGACTTTGTCATTACAAAGGGAAAGGGGTCTGTACTTGTAGCATTTACAGTTGTTTCGTCTATGGGTGATGTGAAAATAGAAAAGGAATTTGAATTTTAGGGGGAATTAAATGTACGAAAATTTAACTTATGAAAGAATAATGAGCAGAGTTCTTGCCAATGTTCCTAGTAATGTAGATAAAAGGCAAGGCTCTGTAATATATGATGCTGTTGCCCCTGTATGTAGTGAAATAGCTCAGATTTATGTTGCTTTAGACAACTGTCTTAATGAGTCCTTTGCTGATACAGCACAGAGAGATTACTTAGTTTTAAGGGCAAAGGAAATAGGTCTTGAGCCTAAGAAAGCTACCAATGCCATTCTCAAGGGAGAGTTTCAGGGGAACATTGATATTGGAGATAAATTTGCCCTTGATGACTTGAGATACACCGTTACAGAAAAAATAAGTGATAGTGTTTACAAACTAAAATGTGACACAGCAGGAAGTGTGGGAAATACCAAGTTTGGAACTCTTATTCCTATAGAATACAATCCATACCTTGTGTCAGCTATGCTTACTTCTGTTATTACAGAGGGAGAAGATGAGGAGGACACAGAAAGCTTCAGAGCCAGATATTTTGAAAATATAGGAAGTAAGGGCTATGGTGGAAATAAGGCTGATTACATAAACTGGGCAAAGGCTATAAGTGGTGTAGGACAGGCAAGAGCAATCAGAGCATATGACGGAGGTGGAACTGTAAAGGTAATTATACTTGACAGCAGTAATGGTGTTCCGTCTAGTGAACTTTGTAATTCCGTAAAGGAAAAACTGGACCCAGCAGACAGCACAGGTTGTGGCAAAGGTGTAGCACCTATTGGTCACAGAGTAAATGTAGTAGGTGCTAAGGCTAGAAAGCTAACCATAAATATTAGTGTAAGTTTAGGCTCGGGGTATTCAAAGGACAATGTTAAGGAAAGTATAAAGCAGGCTGTAACCCAGTATTTTAATGAGCTTAATTCTAAATTCAGCAGTACAGATAACATTACTGTAAGCAGTTTGCAGATTATTTCAAGAGTATGCAATATTGAGGGCATAACTACTATTGCACAGCTGAATATTGAGGGTCAACACAACATTGTATTAGCTGATGATGAAATATGTGGCACACCAGTTATAAATATGGAGGTGTAGGATATGGCTTTAAATGACTATTTGCCTTTATTTCTTAGAAATGTAAAGGAATTTGGAATTATAAATTCGGCTTTTGATATAGAGAACGAAGAAATACAAAAGGCTATTGCTGATTTTATGAAAGAAAATTTTGTGACTACAGCTGAAAATCAAGGTTTAAGTCGTATGGAAAAAATACTTGGCATTAATGGAGAGGGAAATTCTGTAGCTTTAAGGCGATACAATATTTTAGCTGAAATGAGAAAGGGAAAACAGGACTTGATTTCACTTTTGACAAAATTTTCTTCTGGTGTGGAGTATGAATTACTGATGAATACAATTTGAAAATAAATGTAGCATCAGAGGGGCGAGAGTATTTGCCGGCTATAAAACAGCTACTTGAAAATATGTGCCTTGCAACATAGCACTAGAGATTAATCAAATGTATGCCACTCACCTGATGACAGCAGAGTGTACACATTTACAGTTAAATAGTTATAGTCACAAGGAAATAAGAGAAAGGAGATAGACTATGGGAGAAATGGAGTTATTTTTTAAATGCAATAAAGAGAATAGGGAAAACAGGGAAATGCCTGTATGCAGTACCTTAAAAGATGAAAATGGTAATGTGGTTATGTGGCAGATTAGACATATTACTACAGAGGAAAATGAGGATATAAGACAGGAGTGTATGGAGGAAAAGGGTGGCAAATACAGACTTAATGTAAACAAGTATTTAAGTAAAATTACAGCTATGTCTGTAGTTTACCCTAATTTATATGATGCCGATTTGCAGGACAGCTATGGCAAAAAAACTCCGGAATCACTTTTGAAGGCTATTGTAGATTGCCCAGGAGAATACGATTCTCTTGTATCCTTTGTTCAGGAAATAAACGGTTTTACAAGTCTTAGAGAGGATATTGAAAAGGCAAAAAATAATAAGAGAGGGAGATTTTCAAGCCAACTATGCTTATTATTGCTTGCACAGGCTTGGAATATTGCCCTCTCAGTTTATGACAATGAGCCAAAAAGAAAAGGCTTTTGTTATAGGAGCAATAGATTTGAAACTTGAAAAGGAGGGCAGATAATGTATCAATTTTGGCTAGGAGATATACTGTTGCTATTACACCGGAAAAAGTAACTATTGCCTGTGGCACTAAAAACACACTTTTTGACTGCGTAAATGGTAATGAAGTAGTTTTTCCTAAAACGGGAAAATTAAAGACTATAAAATTTCAGGCTATTTTGCCTAATACAGAGTATCCTTTTTCCAGATATGTTTATGGATTTAAAGATGCAGATTATTTTAAAACGGCTATTGAAAAGTTAAAAAGTGACCTAAAGCCTTTCCATTTTGTAATCACTAGGGAAGTTAATATTACTAAGGTTTTAAATTATACAGATATTGAGGCTGTTATAGAGGATTACAGCTTTACAGAGTCTGCTGACAATGGTTATGACATTGTTATGGATATTACTTTAAGAGAGTACAGAGCTTTTGGTGCTGTATATGTTGAGGAAAGTGGAAGAAGTAGTTCATCAGTAGAAAAGAACAGATACGGAAAAAGAAAGTAAAATACATATACCGTTGTTTCAGGAGATAGTCTTTGGAAAATAGCAAAGCGTATTTATGGAGATGGAAGCAGGTGGAGAGAGATTTTTAATGCCAACAAAGATAAAATAACAAATTCCAATTTTATAAAAGTTGGTATGGTACTTAACATACCGTAGTAAAGAGGGTGGTAAAAATAGATATTTTAGACATTATAGAGGGACTTTATAATGTGGAAAACTCAAATATTTTTATAGAAAATTACTTGAAAAATGAAACTATGTTCGGTGAAGAAAATCCAGTAAATAAGAGGATTAGAGCTATAAAAAATACTTTTTCACAATACGGAGAAAATTATCCACAAAATAATTGTGGAAATGTGGAAAACTTATTTTTTGAAAAATTATACAAGGATAGCTATGGAAATAATATGACAAATGTTGAAAAAGGTGCTGTTTTACAGGGGTTAGGTGGAAATATAGGTGCTATAGAAGATTTAAGTAACAACAGTAAAAATATAGTCGAAAAATATATAAAAAGCTGTGAAACAGTAGTAAATACTGGGGCTACAGGTGGGTATGTGCATAACACAGTTGATAAATTGTTTACAAATGTTAAAAACCAAGGTGTTATTAACAATTTTGACCCTATTGAAGAAAATATTAATAAAATTCAAAAAGTATGTTCGACTGAAAAAGACTTTATACCACAAATTGTGAAAAATAGTGAGGTTACAAGTCCCATTTTTCAATCTATGGAGAAAAGCTCTATAGTCGATGATAGAAGTTATATTCCACAAGCTATGGAAAGAAATTATACAAGCTCAGACAACAGTTCTTCTATAAATATAAATATGGGTGGTATTACGCAAAATATAACAGGACAAAATGGGGAAGATATATTGGACAATCTTGTAGAGAAACTTGTGAAAGGCATTAATACAGGAGGAGAAAGTCCAAGATAAAGGAGGAAGTATGAATACAAATTATGGATTAACATATCCAAAGGAAACGGATTTTTATGACATAAATATATTTAACAGAAATTTTAGTGCTTTAGCTGACGGTATTGACAAGGCAAAAACAATAATACGGTAAAGAGTAACTACGAAATTGTAATTGCGTCAGAAAATAGTAGTGAAAGAGTTAAGAAAACTGCTGATTTTATATGTTCGGCAGAGGACTCGTCTATTGTTTTCCAAAATGCAATAAATTCGGCAGAAGACGGCTGTTCTATATTTGTGGCAAGTGGATATTATAAATTTAAGTCTACTGTCAATATAAACAAAACACTTTACATACATGGTTGTAACAACACTACCAATTTATATCAGGTTGGTGGCAATAGTGTAAAGGCTATTTTTAATATTACTGGGAAAGATGTAGAGCTTAAAAATTTAAAATTTGGCGATAGCAAGGGTAATGAAAGTGAGCCTTTACTATATGTAAGAGCTGAAAACATAGTAATAGATACTTGCTGGTTCGCACAGTATCAGAACACACAATTAAATGTAAATTCAATATGTTTTAAAAACTGTTCAGCGTTTATGAGAATAGTAAATTGTTGCTTTGCAAGAATGGAAAATGACACAGCAACAATTATAAATTGTAATAGTGTGCCTTCAGCAGGCATTATAAGTGGAAATTACTGTCTATCTAACAACTATATGGGCAATATGCCAGTAAAAATAAGTGTTATGGACAGCTCATCAAAATCAAAATTAATAATAGGAAATCAAAATACAGAATTTGTTTGATAATTAAGGAGGAAAAAATTTATGGCAAAATTTAATAGTAAAACATTCAATCCGGAGGCTTTTGGTGCATACATTGAAAGAATTCCAAAATTAAATAAAAACGAGCTTATCAGAAGTAGGGCTTTAAGAGGAAACAGCGAAATCAGAAATGCTTTTAGCAATCAGACAGGTACAGCCTATGCAATATTACCTATGTACGGTTTACTTGACGGAGAACCTCTCAACTATGATGGCGAAACAGATATTATGGCTGATACAACAACTTCATATGAAAGAGGTGTAGTTGTTGTAGGTAGAGCAAAGGCGTGGGTAGAAAGCGACTTTGCAGAGGATATTACTGCCGGTGGTGGCTTTATGGATTCAGTAGCACAGCAGGTGTCAGAATATTTTGACGATGTGGACCAAGACACATTACTTGCTATTTTAACAGGTATTTACAATATGACAGGAGAAGAAAATCTCAAGTTTGTAAATGAGCATACCTACGATATTACATCAGAAAATGACGGAATGGTAGAGCCAGCTACATTGAACAAGGCTATTCAGAAAGCAGGTGGGGATAATAAGAACTCTTTTACTATTGCTATTATGCACTCAGAAGTAGCAACAAACCTTGAAAATCTCAATCTTCTTGCTTACTTAAAGCAGACCGACAGAAATGGTATTCAGAGGGATTTAACTCTTGCTACATGGAATGGCAGAGCCGTTTTAATAGATGATTCTATGCCGGTTAGTGAGGGTAAAGACGGCAAAAGTGTCTACACTACATATATTTTAGGTGAAGGTGCTTTTGACTACGAGGATATTGGTGCTAAAGTACCTTATGAAATGGACAGAAACCCAATGGTAAAAGGTGGTCAGGATACTTTATATGTCAGACAGAGAAAGTGCTTTGCACCTTTTGGCATCAGTTATACAAAGAAAAATCAGAAAACATTGTCACCAACTAATAAGGAGCTTGCAGACGGTCAGAACTGGGAGCTTGTCAATGACGGTTCAGAAGAACCAAAATATATTAACCACAAGGCTATTCCTATTGCCAGAATTATTTCAAGGGTAGAGCGTAAATGTTAAATTACGATGATGTTGTTTTAAGACTTTTGTCACTAGGCTATGAACTTCAGGAAGATGACGAATTTACATTGGAGCAGGCTATGATTGAAACTGAACAGTATATTATGAACTACTGTAATTTAGAGTCTGTACCGGAGGGATTGAAATATGTTGCCACAGACATATGCTGTGGCAGTTTCCTCCAGACTAAGGCTTCTATAGGAGAGTTAGATGGTTTTGATGTGGAAAGTGCTGTTTCAAATATTCAGGAGGGCGATGTAAGTATTTCATTTAATGAGGGAATTAATCAAACTCAGCTTTTTGACAACCTTATAAATACACTTACTAAAAAGGAAAGTGAATTAGTATGCTACCGAAAAATGCGTTGGTAAAGGCTAAAAAGGTTGTTGAGGGTCTTATGAATTTGAAATGTGATATTTACGAATATAGTGAAATTACAGAGGATAGTATTACAAGGCACGAAAGACAGATAGTACATAGTAATGTGCCTTGTAGAATATCCTATGCTACAGGACTTTTTAATGGCAAGTTAAAGTCAGGACAGGAGAAAAATTCAGACGGTGTTTCCTTACAGGGAACAACTGTAAAAATATTTTTTCCTAAGGATATAACCATAAAAGAGGGTAGTTACATAGTAGTGAAAAGTGAAAATAAAACAACGGAACTTAAAAATACTGGAGCTACAGCAGAGTTTCAAACTCATTGTGAGGTTGTAGCTGAATATGTTAAGGAGTGGGCATAGTGGTTAATGAAATTATAAAGACAATGGGTAAGCAGTTGGGAAAGAAATTTCCTGACTGCAAGATTTTTGCTGATGAAGTACCACAGGGGTTTAAAGGACCTTGTTTTCAGTTGGAGTGTACAGAAATAAAGAATAGCCTCTATCTGGGAAAAAGGTATAAATCTGAAAATACATTTGAAGTAAGGTACTATGGAAATGGTGGAAGAATGGATAGCAATGATGTTGTTATGGCATTGTTTCAACTGTTTTCTACACTTGAAATGGAAGATGGACCTATTATGGGTACTAATATGACAATGGAGAAAAATGATGACAATATTTGCTTTACAGTAAGTTATAACTGTTTCTTCATATATGATGAAGAAAAGCCAATTATGAATAAATACGATTTTACAATAGAGGAGGAAGTAATTTGAAAAACAGACTTTTAGAAATGGGTATTGATGAAGAAAACTGCAATAAAATTTTGGAAATGTTTAATAAAAGTATTGAAGAAAAGGACAGGGAAATTGCAGACATTAAATTGAATTATGAAATTGAAAATGTGCTTAATTCCTATAGTGTTAAAACAAATAAGGCTGTTAAGGCTCTACTAAATATGGAAGAAATTAAGTTTGATGAAAGTGGTAAATTGACTGGCATTAAGGAACAGCTGGATAATCTCAAAGGTAATAAGGATACAGAGTATCTTTTTAATAAGCAGGAGTTTAAGGGAACTGTGCCAGCTGACAGTTACGAAAATATTCCCAATGTAGAGGATATGAACTATACACAGCTTTGTGCCTATATGGAGAAAAACGGTAGTTTATAGGAGGTATTTATATGGAAGAAAAATTTGCAGTAGAAGAAATTAAAAAGTCAAAGAAGTATTGCAAATACATTGATATTTTGGGTGTTGTGCTTGATGAAAACGAGGAATACACCCTTGAAGAAGTAGATAAGGCAATAAATGACTTTTTGGAAAGTGAGGTGTAGTCTATGGCACTAGGTGGAGGAACATTTGTAACACAGAATAAGACAATTCCTGGGGCTTATATTAACTTTGTAACAACAGCTACAGGGGCAACAGTTTTTGGAGAAAGAGGTGTAGTAGCCTTAGGGGATAGTTTTAACTGGGGGTCTAATGATATTTTTGAAGTAACGGCTGAGGATTTTTATAAAAACAGTATGGCGTTGTTTGGCTATGATGCTTTAGATGGAAAAATGATTGGCATTAGAGATGTGTTCAAAAATGCTAAAAAAATATATGTTGGTAGAATAAATGGAAATAATGCAAAAAAGGCAAGCTGTACTTTTGGGGAGGCCAAATACACAGGTACAAGAGGTAATGACATTAAAATTGCTGTTTATTCAGACCCTGATGATAGCAGTTACAAAAATGTATATACATATGTAGGAACAACTATTGTAGATACTCAGAGGGTAAAGAGTATGGTAGAGTTGAGAAATAATAATTTTGTTGTATGGAAAAGTGATGCAACACTTACCAATACAGCAAGTATGCCAATGACAGGTGGTACTAATGGAGCTACTACGGGACAGGCAGTACAAAGTTTTTTAGACGATATTTCAGGTTACAGTTTTAATGCCATTACTGTAATATCAGACAATGAAAGCATTAATCAGCTTGTAGCAGAGTACACAAAGAGAATGAGGGACACCATAGGCAAGAAGTTCCAGTCTATAGTACACAATTACTTTGCTGATTATGAGGGTGTAATAAACATTGACCCTTATGCAGTATCTGAAGAAGATTATTTGGTGGCTTACTGGGTAGCTGGTGCAGTTGCAGGTTGTGAAATAAATGAAAGTCTTACTAACAAGGTATATGACGGAGAAATTGAAATAGATAGCCTTTATACTCAAAGCCAGCTTGAAAACAAGATTAAGTCGGGAGAATTTGTATTTCACAGAGTGGGGGACAAAATTAGGGTTTTAAAGGACATTAACTCTTTTGTAAGTGTGACTACAGAAAAGGGCAAAATGTTCCAGAATAATCAGACAGTAAGAATATGTGACCAAATAGCTAGTGATGTAGCTGTACTTTTTGAAGAATACTATATGGGTAAAGTGCCTAACGATACTTCCGGCAGAAATTCCCTTTGGTCTGATTTAGTAAAGTACCACGAAAAACTTGTAAATATAAGGGCATTAGATGAATTTGACGAGGAGGCTATTTCTGTAGAAATGGGCGAGAGCAAAAACAGCGTTGTTATTTATGAAAAGATATGCCCAGTAAACTCAATGGAACAGCTTTATATGAAAGTTACATTGGAATAAAGGAGGTTAAGGTATGAGTGTAATTATGAATGTAAGGGACACATTAAGTGCCAAAATGGCAGAATGTTATGTTACAATAGAAAACAATAGATACAACTTTATGCAGGCAATAAACTTAACAGCTAAAGTGGAGAAAACAAAAATTCAAGTTCCTATATTGGGCAAGACAGGCAGAGGAAATAGGTCTACAGGCTGGATAGGAAAGGGAAGTGCAAAGTTTCACTACAACACAAGTATTTTCCGTAGACTGTTAAAGGAATACAAAAACACAGGTCAGGATATATACTTTGATATTCAAGTTGTAAACGAGGACCCGTCAAGTGATGTAGGCAGACAGTCAGTAATACTTATTGATTGTAACATTGACGGAGGAGTGCTTGCCAAGTTTGATGCTGAGGGAGAATATTTAGAGGAAGATATGGATTTTACATTTGAAGATTTCAAAATTGTAGAAGAATTTAATAAAATAGACGGAATGTAAACCAAGTAAAAAGTCGATATACCATAGTGTATATCGGCTTTTTTAGTGCTGGCAGGTATTTACAAAATAGTTATAATTCTAATTAATGTTGTAAGTTTTTGATAAAAAGGAAATTTGTGCATTTGTACAAAAGGCTGTTGATGTAAACAGGGATATTAAGGATAAAAATTATTAAATTAATGTAAATTTTAGAAGATTTAGGCTTAAATAGTGGGGTCACGCCTATATTTAGTTATAAAAAGTGAATATGGTAAATATGTATCAAAAGTTTCTATAAATAAATATTAGAATTGTAAAAACTGGTGCTTTTTAGTGGGTTTGAATATTGCTTTTTAGGCGAAATTTAGATATAATGATATTGACTACGAGTATGTATGTTCGAAAAAGGGTGCTTTTGACTGGATAGACTGAGGTGCAACGGTTTGTTTAAGTGAGGAGGGCTGTTTTTTTGTCTTGTATTCGTAGGGACACTCGAGTCCAAGGTGTCAACTTTATATAAAGGAGGAATTTTTTTGAAAAAGCGATTATTAGCTATGGCATTAGCTACAACGATGCTTGTTACATCATTTAATGTAGTTTATGCTCAAGACGCAGAAGCAACAACAGAAACACCAGTTGTTGAAACTCAAGAAACTGCACCAGCTGATACTGTTGCTACTGGTGGTGCTGCAAGCGGCGATGAAGCGGAAACACCATCTAATAAATATGGTATCGTTGATGGCGAAACTTGGCCAACAACTTCTCCATGGAAAGCTACAGTTTTCGGTAGTGTAGGTACACAGGAAAGAATTGATAACTACGGCAATACTGAAAGTCCATTATACAAAAACGGTGTTATGCCTTACGATGTTAAGGAAAATGGTAACAGCGTTCAGGTAAGAATGGGTGTACCAGATTACAACGACCCATCAAAGGCTGTTGATAGTCAGGGTAAGATTAGTTCTGACCAGGATGGTATTGTAATGTACTATCAGCAGTTAAAGGCAGATGACGATTTCACAATTTCTGCTACTGCACACGTAAATGGTATTAACAATGCAAACAATCAGGTTTCTTTCGGTGCTACAGTAAGAGATAATGTACTTGTAAACGATGGTAACACTACAGATGGTGCTACACTTGGTGATTACGTTACAGCAGGTCCTATTGAAATGCTTAAGACAGTAAAGGGCGACGCTCTTCCAGGTGATATGAGTTTTGCATACACAAGAAAAGCTGGTGTACTTTCTGACAAGCAGACTACTACACTTACATCTGTACCACAGCCAGGTGATGATATTCCTGTAAGTATCAAGAAGTCTGGTACTAACTACACAGTTACATTTGGTACAGAATCAGCAGTAATTGACGGTTCTGGACTTTCAATGACTGATGATATTTATGTTGGTTTCTTTGCATCAAGATGTGCTGATATTACATATAACAATGTAAAGGTTAGTAAAGTTGGCGAAGTTGTTGAAGCTGGTGAAATGACTATCGGCGGTAACGGTTTCAACGGTAACGATGACCCATCATCAGCTAACTATGCAAGCAACTACAACAAAGTTGACAAGACTAGCGATACAGCTTTCAAGGTATATGTAGATACAGCTTCAGCAGGTAAGGCAATCGGTAAGTTATCTAACTCTGAAGATTCTTACACTTACTATGCGTCTGAAATTTCAAAGGATGACGACTTTGTAATGACAGGTAAAATGAAACTTGGTATGGGTAAGAACTTTAACCCTAAGGAACAGGGTGGTTCAGGTATTATTGTATTTGACAGCAAGTACAGAAAAGACGCATCAGGTGTTGCAACTGATGTAGCTAGTGGTGTAGCTGATGGTAATTCAGTTATGGCTGGTGCTATGGTTCCTGTTAAGCCAGCAAATGGCGAAAAGGGTGCAGCTTACCTTTGTGCAAGAGTTTCTAACGACAAGGGTAACAAGATTAAGTTTAGTGAAGAGTCTATTGGTACTAACCAGCAGGATTATGCAGATGAATTCACTTATACTTTAAGAAAGAGCGGTACAAGCCTTTCAATCACTATTAATGGTAGCAAGCAGGTTATTGATGTTTCTGACCTCTTTGCTAAGTCTGAAAAGCTTTATGTAGGTTACTTCGCAGCAAGAGATGCTTATGTTGATGTAACTGACCATAAGTTATCAGTTGGTAGCTCAAAGGTTAAGAGCCTTGAATTAAACTCTTTACCAAACAAGACTGACTACTATGTAGGTGAAACATTTGACTCTACAGGTTTAGCTTTAAAGGTTGTTTACGAAAACGGTACTACTGATATTATCGATAGCTTAGATGATATTACTTTAACTGGTTTCGAAGATACAACAGGTGGTAAGAATACATTCACATCTGTTGGTGAAAAGGAAATTAAGGCTTCTATAGGTTCTGCTTCTGTTACATTTAATGTAAATGTAAGAGGTAAGAAGGTAACAGACCTTAAATTAGACTATCTTCCAGTAAGAACTGACTTCCTTGTAGATACTGCATTTGACTCTAACGGTCTTACTCCAGTTGCTACATTCGAAGACGGTACTACAAAGACTTTAACAACTAAGAACTATAAGCTCTATGTAAATGGTAAGGAATTACCAGAAGGCACAGAACTCAAGTCTGATTTAGTTGGTAAGCAGACTGTTACAGTAATGTACACTGATGCTGATACAACTATTGACCCTAACAATGTTGGTGCTACTTACGATATTAACGTAAAGAACGCTAAGTTAGAGAGCATTAGAGTTGGTGTTGTTCCTGATAAGGTAAACTTCGTTCAGGGCGAAAGCTTGATGACTCTGGTCTTATAATTGAAGGTAAGTATACTCTTGATGATGGTACTACAGTATACCGTACACTTGACAAGAGCCTTTACACTTACTCAGGTTATGACCTTACTCAGGTAGGTAACCAGAAGGTTACTGTTACTTATAAGAATGACCCAAGTGTTACTGTAAGCTATGACATTCTTGTAACAACTGTTAAGATTGTTTACCCACAGATTGAATCATATCCATTACTTACTTATATGGTAGGCGATAGCTTTGACCCAACTGGATTAAAGGTAACACTTCTTTACAACGATGGTAGAACTCAGAATATCGATGCAGATAAGGACGGCAAGACTGTTTACTACTTATTCGATGGTTCTAACTACTATGATTCAGAAGGCAACGCTGTAGAAGAAGCAGAGGCTAAGGCTGCAAAGTATTATCTTGATTTAAGCCAGTTTAGCACAGCTTCTGAAGGTACAGGTAAGGTTTACATCAACGTAAATACTTTAGGTGTTAGCTCATCTATCGAACTTGTAACTACTACAACTGCTAAGAAGGATTACGTTTGGAAGGGTATGTTATTCGGTGCATCTTCTATGGGTGTATCTGGTAACGCAGAAAGTAAATCTTCTCAGGTTATCTTAACAGATAATGAAGGTAACCAGTTTGTAAACGATTCTAAGAATAAAGAATTCGGTTCAATCAATATGACAGGCGGTAAGCTTGACAATGTAAGTTCTGTAAGATTAAATTCTTGGACACAGTCTGGTAAGCAGTCTGGTGACCAGGATGGTAAGGCTTACTTCTATACATTAGTAGATGCTAAGAAGAACTTCAAGTTATCTGCTGATGTAACAGTAACAGATACGTTGCTGACCCTGATGACCCAGCTGATGCTGCTAGAATTGAAGCTAAGATGGCTTCAGCAGGTGTTGACCGTACAACAGCTATTGATATGCTTCGTACAGGTCAGGAAATGTTCGGTCTTGAAGCAAGAGACGTTATCCCATTTGCTGGTGGTATTGATGCAGATGGTAACTACACAGGTGGTCTTGGTAACCATATGACTACTGACCCAACAAAGGCTATGAAGGATGACGACGGTACTCCTGTTGATATCTATGAAGCTTATGCTGAAAATAAGACTGTAACTGATAAGAACAAGGATACATATGCTGTTTCTTACACAGATGTTGAAAATACTTTCGCATCTAATATCGTAGTTGCAGGTGCTACTACAGACTCTACATATCCAACAGATACAAAGAGTTCTACATACTACACTAAGACTCAGATGAACAGAATTAATATTCTCATCAGAACTGGCGTAGTTGCTACTGATGGTGGTGGTGAAAGAGTTGGTATCAAGGATACTACTGATACTGTTCCTGTAAAGGGTGACAAGTACAACATCACATTACAGAAGATTAACGAAGGTTATATGATTACTACTTATAACTATCAGACTGGCGAAACTCAGACTGAATACGATTCACTTAGTAATCTTAACATTAACTCATTATTAGATACTCAGAATGATTCTTACATGACAGTAGGTTTATCTGCTTGTCGTTGGCTGATGCTACATTCGAAAATATCGAACTTCACGAAATCGACCCTAACACAGATAAGGTAACTATTCCTGCTGATGAAAAGGAATATTCACCAAAGCTTACTATGATTTCTAGTAACTACTCTACTACTGTGGACTATATGTTAAGCTTCAAGGCTAACAACCCTCACGGTGGTCAGATTGATGTATCTCAGAATGGTAACATTATCATTCAGGATGGTGCTGTATCTAAGAAGACTTCTATTTACAACACTACACTTGTACCTGATTCTGTAAATGAATTTACTATCGTTTACAAGCCAAGTACAGCTGATAACTGTGTATCTTTTGAACCAGTTGTAACAAGATTTAATGTAACTCAGAAGAGCAACATTAAGGACTTTAACACATTATATGTAGCTCCAGACGGTGCTGTAGATGGTGATGGTACTAGAGAAAATCCTCTTGACCTTGAATCAGCTATTGGTATGTCTAAGTTTGGTACTACTATTGTAATGCTTGATGGTACATACAACATCAAGAATACAGAAGCTGCTAAGATTGAAATCGGCGAATCACTTTCCGGTAAGGCTGACGGTAGAAAGACTATCAAGGCTGATGAAGGTGCTCACCCAGTTCTTGACCTTGAAGGCAAGTACGAAGGTTTCTCTGTATCAGGTAGCTACTGGACATTTGATGGTATTGAAGTAAAGAATGCTATGGGTAATGGTAAGGTATTCTACCTCGGTGGTCACTACGATGAAGTTAAGAACTGTACTTTCCATGATAATGGTGAATTAGGTTTCCAGATTTCTCGTTTAATTGCTACAGAAGTATCTGTAAGCGAATGGCCAAGCAACAACCTTGTATTAAACTGTGAATCTTACAACAACAACGACCCATCTAAGAACAATGCCGATGGTTTCGCTTGTAAGTTAACAGCAGGTTACAACAATGTATTCTCTGGTTGTTCATCTCACCACAACCTTGATGATGGTTGGGATTGTTATACTAAGCTTGCAACAGGTGCTATCGGTCCTGTTCAGGTTGAAAATTGTGTAGCTTATAGAAATGGTTACCAGTTAAATGACGATGCTTCAGAAACTGACTGGGGCAACGGTGCTGGTTGTAACGGTTTCAAGATGGGTGGCGAAAACATCCATGTTGCTCACTACTTAAAGGATTGTATCTCTTGGGGTAACAAGAGAAGTGGTGTAGACTCTAACTACAACCCAGGTTTCAAGATGAGAAATGTTATTTCTTACAACAACGAAGGTCCTAACATTAAGCTTTACTCTGGTACTGGTAACATTATGAAGGATGAAAACGGTAGCCAGACAGATGCTAATAAGAAGCCTTATAAGTTCGACTACGATATGAAGGGCGTTGTTTCTTGTGCAGACCCAGCTAAGGGTGCTATTAACTTCGACCAGATTGGTAGTGTTTGGACTGACCAGGGCGAACCTGATACTACATACGGTAACCTCAGCAAGACTCCTATCGTAAGTGAAAACAACTACATCACTTACTACAACGGCGAACAGGGTAAGAACTCTAATGATGAATATGTAAATCCAGAAAACTTCTTCGAAAGTATTGACCCATATTCTTCTATTGATGAAAATATGCACTATACTAGAAGAGCTGACGGTTCATTCAACTGGGGTCCATTCCTTGCAAGAAAGGTTGCTTACGTTCATGACGCAGGCGACGAAGTTGTTTACCCAGATGTAGCAGAAAAGACAACAGCTACAACTGTTACTACTACAACTGAAACAACTACAGAAGCTACAACTTCTAAGACAGAAACTACTACTAAGAGAACTTCAAGTGGTGGTGGTTCAGGTGCTGTAATCAATAGTAGTGCTAAGGCTACTACTGAAGCTACAACAGTTGACGAAACTGCTACAGAAGTAACTACTGGTGAAGCTACAGAAGCTACAACTTCTAATGCTGCATTCGCTGTTAACCCACCTAAGGCTGACGGTGCTGATGTAACATTCAAGGATGTTCCTGCAACTCACTGGGCAAATGATGCAGTTTCTACACTTGCTAAGGCAGGCGTTGTTAATGGTTTAAGTGCTGATACATTCGGTACTGCTACTAACAGCAAGAGAGGCGACTTTGTAGTAATGCTCGTTAGACTCTTGGTATTGACTCTACTTCAACAGCTAACTTCAGCGATGTAGATTCTAGCAAGTACTACGCAAAGGCTATTGCTACAGCTAAGGCTTACGGTATTGTAAACGGCTACAATGACAACACATTCAAGCCAGAAAATTACATTACAAGACAGGATATGATGGTTATGGTTGCTAACGCTCTTAATGCTATGGGCGTTAAACTTGATACTGATGTAGCTTGCCTTGATAACTTCAGCGATACAGTAGGTATTGCAAACTATGCAAGAACTTCTGTTGCTGCACTTGTAAATGCTGGTATTGTTAAGGGTTCTGACAACAAGATTGAACCTGTTAAGAACATTACAAGAGCTGAAATGGCTCAGCTTGTTAAGGGCGTTTATGATAAGGCTTTAACTATTGCAGAATAATCTGTTATTACAATTCGTATATCGGATTTGATAAAGAGGGTGCTGACTTATGTCAGCACTCTTTTTTTTTAGTGAATCGGAAAGATAAATCCGATGGCTTGTTTACAAGCCACAAGTTAACGAAGTTAACTTGTTCTGACCAATAGATAAATTTAAGGGGATTTAACTATAGAAACATATGTAAATAGGAAGAAACTCGTTTTTGTGAATAAAATTTATACATTTTTAACATAGAGTTAATATATGTTTTTGGAGTTAAATTTAATTACGGTTTATTACACTTTATTTTTTGTGTATTTTTACAAGTAAACAGGGATTTTCAAGAGATTATAGAATATGGAATGTTACATTTATATTACACAAATTCAGTAAATAAACTAGATACAGGGTATGTGGTGCTAAATATAGAAAATATCTCATTAAACTGGATATTTTGTGGAAAATATATAAAAATGTTGAAATAATAGCACTATTATACAAGTTTTGTTGTAAGAAATGAATAAAAAATTTCAAAATAATTATGTAGCAAAACAAGTTTCCTAAAAAAATTTACATTTTTTGTGCAAAAAGAATGAAAGAATTTTTAAAATAAAATTGACTTTTATATTAAAAGCAAGTATAATTCTACTTGAATAGATACTTTATAGGAGAAGATATGCACATTCTCTACATGGGGTATTTTCAAAATTTATAAAGGAGGAATAAAAATTGAAAAAATCTTTCAAGAAAATTGTAAGTGCTGTACTTGCAGCGAGTATGACTCTTACAAGCGTAATGGTTGTCAATGTTGCACCTGTTACGGCAGCTGAGGCTTTTTCAGGTAAGGCTACTATCAATGCTGAAACAGTTAAAACGCTTTTCGCATCAGGCTTAACTGATGGTAATGAACTTGGTTCAGGCGTTTCTATTGTTAATGGCGGTTCAGCTTTCACTTACAAGGCTAACAACTTAAAGTTTACTGATGGTTCAGCTTACTCAACTGAATTCCAGATTGGTAACGGTAACGAAAAGTTAAGCCAGACACTTAAAGCTGGCGATGACCTTGGTGGTGCTGTTGAAAAGGGTCTCAAGATTGAAGCTGCTAAGGCAGGTACAATTAAAATTTATGCAGGTTTAGGTTCTTCTGGCGTTATGGAAGCTCCTCTTTGCCTCGTTGATGCAACAACAAACAAGGTTGTTGATGCACAGTCACTTATTAATACAGGTGATGCTAAGTCAAAGGTTTATAACACTCCTACATTTACAGTTCCTGCAGCAGGTACTTACTACCTTGTTCAGAACGGTAAGGTTTCAAGTGTAAATCTTGCAGTAATCGAGCTTGACTTAAACGGTGGTTCTGCTCCAACAACAGAAACTACTACAGTAGCTCCAACTACTACAACAGTAACAACTACTGAAACAACTACAGAAACTACAACTGTAGCTCCAACTACTACAACAGAAACTACTACTGAAGTTTCTACAGAAGCTGTAACAGCTAAGGTTGTTGTAGATAAGGCAACAGTTAAGGTTGGCGAAACAGTAAATGCTAATGTTGCTCTTGTTGGTAACAAGGGTTTCAATAACTATACAGCTTTCGTAGAATTTGACCCAACAATTGTTGAACCGGTTGATGCAATTAACGGTACAATTACTAAGGAAGTTGCAGGCGTTACATATACAGCATCTGATGCAGCTGCTCTCAAGGGTCAGTTTGCAAATGTTCCAGCTGTAGGTAACACAGACTTTACTGGTGCTGACGGTGCTAAGACACAGGCTCAGTTAGGTAAGGTTAAGTATGCTTATGTTGTTCCACAGCAGATGGTTAACGGCACAGCATTACAGGAATTTAACACAGACGGTAACCTCTTTGGTATTTCATTCAAGGCTATCAAGGCTGGCGATGCTAACATCAAGGTTACATTCGTAGGTAACCAGCTCTCAACAGTATCTAGCGATGCAACTATTGCAAAGACAGCTACTGTAGAAACAGTTGACGCTGCAGTTAAGGTTGAAGAAGGTTCAACTCCAGCTCCAGTTGACGGTTTCAAGGGTCAGGCTACTATTGATTCTAATGCTATTAACGCTTCTGGCGTAACATCTCTCAAGGGTGGAGATTCACTTCTTGATGATGGTGGTAAGAACTATGTTCAGATTAAGTTAGCAGCAGGTGCTTCTGCATTCACATTCAAGTCAAATATTACTAACTTTACAGATGGTAAGTCATTTGACGCAGATTTAAGAAGTTCCAGGTTGGTAAGGGTAACGAACTTATCCCTGCAGACCTTACAGTTGGTTCTGATGTAACAGCTGACGTAGAAAAGGGTATCTCTATGAAGTTAGGTGGCAGTGGTACAGTTACAATCCACGCTGGTTTAGGTTCTTCAGATGCAATGTCAGTTCCTGTTTACCTCATCAACACAACTACTAACAAGGTTGTTTCTATCTCTAACATTGATAGAGATGCAGCAACAGCAAACTTATTCTCAGTTTGTACACTTAGCGTTCCTGAAGCTGGCGAATATGTTGTAGTTCAGCCAGGTAAGGGTTCTAGCTTAAATATTTGTACTATCGACCTTAACATCGCAGGAGGTTCAGGTTCTGATGATACAACAACTACTACAGAAGTAACAACTACTACTGAAACTACTACAGGAAACAACAACAAACAACCTGAAACTACTGAAACAACTACTTTAGGTGCTGATGGTGGTCTTGGTTTCCTTGCTGATAAGACAGTTAAGACTGGTGACACAGAAGTTACTCTTGACTTTGGTGCTAAGAGCATCAACACAGCTATGAGTGCTTTCACTGGTTTCATCGTTTACGATGCAAGCAAGGTAGAAATGGTTTCTGCTGAAGGTAATAATACTGGTATCGTTAATATGATTAACGAACAGATTGCTTATGCTCCAAGTGCTTCTAACCCAGATTATCCTGGTGCTAACGGCACATTAACTACAGCTCAGCTTGGTAAGATGAAGGTTGCTTACATCTACAGCGATGGTTCTGCAATTTCTTCAATCGGTACTCCTGATGCTACACTTGCAAGCGTTAAGTTCACTCTTAAGAATGTAAACGCTGGCGATGTAATTCCTGTTCAGTTCGTTTCAACTGAATCAGATGGTAGCGTTGCTTACACAGTTGATGGTAAGCTTGCTACAGTTGGCTTAAATGCTAACATTATTGTAGCTGGTGGTTCTACAGAATCTACAACAGAAACTACAACAGTTTCTACATCTGAATCTACTTCAGAAACAACTACAATTTCTACATCTGAATCTACTTCAGAAACAACAACAGTTTCTACAACAGAAACTACTACAGCAGCTCCAGTAGTTCCTACTACAGAAACTACAACTGCTCCAACAACTACTACTACAACTGAAGCTAGCTCTGAAACTACTACTAAGAGAACATCTTCTGGTGGTGGCGGCGGCGGTGGTGGCGGCGCTTCTGTAAAGAAGACAACTGCAGCTACTACTGAAGTAACAGAAGAAACAACTTCTAAGGTTGTTGAAGGTAGCACAGAAGCTACTACTAACCAGATTGTTATTAGTGACAACGGTGAAGTTAAGATTGTAACTCCAGACGGTACAGAAGTTAAGGTTAACGTACCTAAGGATGTTGTAAATAGTGATGTAAACTTCTCTGACTTAGGTAACTATGGTTGGGCTAAGGATTACATCAACAAGTTAGCTGAACTTGGTATTGTAACTGGTACTGAAGATGGTATCTACTCTCCAGAACTTGGTTGCAAGAGAGGCGACTTCGCTATCCTCATTAACAGAACTCTTGGTTTACAGGTAACTCCAACTAAGAACTTCAGCGATAACGAAGAAGGTAAGTACTACTATAACGATGTAAGAATGGGCTACACAGCTGGTATTTTAAGTGGTTATGGTGACAATACTTACAAGCCTGAAAAGTATTGTAACAGAGATGAAATGTTCGTTCTCGTAGCTAAGACTCTTGAATACTTAGGCGTAGATGTAACAAGCACTCCAACTTCTGTAAACAACAAGTACAATGATGTTGCAGATGTAGCTTGGTGGTCAGCTCCTTACCTTGCATTCCTTACTCAGGAAGGTATCGTAACTGGTAGCTCAAACGGTAATGTTGAACCTAAGAAGAACATTAATAGAGCTGAAATGGCTGTTATGATGTACAAGGATTACGAATTCGTTAAGGATTATGTTGATGGCCTTGTAAAGGATGCAGCTACTACAACTACTGAAGAAACAACTGAAGAAACTACAGTAGATGAATCAGCTTCTACAACTGAAACAACAACTGCAGAAACTACTGCTGAAACTACTACAGTTGCAGAGTAATTGATGTATATACAAAAAAGGCGTTGACTTTTGTCAGCGTCTTTTTTGTGCCTATAACAGGAAAAAAATTGTTTGGTACATAAAATGGTATAAATAACAAAAAATCTGAGGTTTACACATAATTTGCAAAGATAATAATTATTAATTAAATAAGAAAAATTTAGAATTACTTATAATCTTTCACAAAAAAGAACTTAATAATTTGTTAAGAAATTGGAAAGGTTGTATAAATTTTTTGAATTGTTTAAAATCTACAATAAATTATTGATTTTAAAATTGGTTATGGTATAATATTACTAGATAGTGTAATTTAGGTGAGGAAAGACTATTTATAATTACACAATTCTGTGCTGAAAAGCACAAATAAAAAGGAGGTTTTCCAATGAAAAAACACACGAAAGTTGTTTTGAGCAGAATTGTTGCCTCAGCTTTAGTAGTTGGTGCAATGTTTTCTAATGTAATTGCTGACCCAGCATTAGATACTGCTCCTGCAGCAGTTGAAGAAGTTGCTGACTCCGTTGTTACTCCAGGTGGTGTATCTGTTGGTAATGGCGACGAAGCTACAGAAGAAACTACTGTAGTGGAAGATGTAACAGAGGAAACTACTGCTAATACAGCAGTAAATGCTCCAGAAACTGCTGAAGTCGGTGTGGATTACACATTTGACTTTAGAGATGGTAGTATTGTTCCTGCTGACACATCTTACAATGGTAATGCAGAGATAAAGTATGGTATCTTGGACATTCAGCCAGGTACTCAGAATGGCTTTGGATACAATGGTGCAGACCATGGTTCAATTTTCAAGGCAGGCAACACAATAGCTATTGAAGTTGCAGGTCCTGTTACATTGTCTATTGGTGGTTGCCAGTATTCAAAGGGTGATATTACAGTTACAAACAGTGACGGTACATACAGCGAAACAAGAGCTGCTGCTACTGCTAACTGTTTAGGACATGGTGATGATAGCACAATTGATTTTGCATATACAGGTGGTGCATCTGTACTTACAATCAATTTCTCAGCTACTACTTATGTTCCTGTAATCAATATTTTTGCTTCTCAGGACGGGTCAGAAGTTTCAACTCCTGAAGTAAATAGAATTTATAACTTTGATTTTACAAAGGACACAATGACAGCAGCTGGTACATACGGCTTTATGACTATTAATGAAGACTCACTTGCTGCTAACTTTAATGGTGCACAGCATGGTGTTGAATTTAAAGACGGTAATACTTTCACTTTCCCTGTAAGTGGTAATACAATCTTTAAGTTCGGTGGTTGCCAGTATTCAGCTGGTTCATTTACAGCAACAGCATCTGATGCGAATGGCAAGTTTGTTGAAAACCCAGTTAAGGGTCAGACTTCAGCTTGTTATCATCAGGACGGCACAACAGCTGACATTACATATGTTGGTGGTGCTGGTACAGTAACTATTGCAGTTACTGGTGGCAAGATGTATGTTCCTAATATTACAGTTGTTCCTGCTCGTTACGACATTGATGTTGTTCCTTACGAACAGAAGACAGCAACAGTAAATGTAAACGGAACTACTCTTACAGTTGTTACAGGTGCTACAATTACAGACAACGCTACAGTTACAGTAAGTAAGGGCGAAGTTGTAAATGCTGGTGCTGAAAGTGCAAAGGTAAAGATTTCTTTAGGTAAGCAGACACTTAGTGATGCTATGCTTACAGAGGCAACTGGTTGTTCAGCAAAGGTTGTTGACGGTAGCGTTGTTCTTACATTTGATAAGCCAGAGGCTAAGCCTTACACTTATACAATCAATGTAGCTGATACAGATGCAACAGTTGACCCACAGCCAGGTGATATGTTCAACTATCAGTTACTGATAAGAATGTACTTCCTCAGGATACATCAGTTAAGTATTCTACATTCTCAACTGATGACGGTATTGTAACATTTACTTCTCCTACAGAAACATTTGCTTTCCACGATGGTTCTCATGGTGCTAACCTTGGTGTAGGCGATAGTATTTCATTTAAGGTAGCTGGTAATGCAATTATTACTTTCGCTACTTGCCAGTATTCACAGGCAGATGCAGTAATGAACTTTACTGATGCAGAAGGCAACAGCTTAGGTTCTTGCTCATTTACTAACAATGGTGCCGGTGCTTGTGGTTCACAGACATTCTCTTACAAGGGTAATGCCGGTGTAATTACAGCTACACTTGCTGGTACAGCTGGTTTAAGCTACTTACATGGCTTAACAATTCAGAATGAAAAGCAGTCTGAAGATTCAAACGGCAAGATTGATGTTTGGGATTTCGGTGGTGCTGAACTTGATTCAAATGTTTATAACAACAGATTAACTGCTGATATTATTAATGGTTTCTATGGTTCTTCTATTGCTGCTGGTTCAAGTGGTAATGTTGCTCCATCTAGCTTTAGTGCAGGTAACTTGAGCTGGGTTGGTGGTATCAACGATAGAATCAGAACTTCTAACGAAGCTATTACAAGATATGATACTCAGGTAGGTACTTCTACATTAGAGGGTGCAACTGGTAGATTATACATCAACAAGGCTGATGATTCTTCAAGATGCTTCTCTATTGCTTTAAAGGCTGACGATATTGTAACAGTATATGCAAACTCTCAGGCAGGTGGCTCACTTACTTTTGAAAGAGCTGATGACCCAACTGCTCAGTCTGTAACAGTTGATAACCCATCTACTGGTGTTACTGCTACTTTCGTTGCAGAACAGGACGGTACATACAAGATTTACGGCAAGACTGGTAAGCCAAGTTATTACAGAATTGTAAGACAGGATGCTAAGTATTGTGACACAACAATTAATGTAGCAACTCCAGCTGGTTTCCCAACTGATGCTTCTCTTGTATTAACTAATACAACAACAGGTAAGAATTTTGATGTAGCTGTAACAGGTGCTACTGTATCAGCTAAACTTCCTACAGGTTATACTTATTCATTAAGCCTCAAGGGTGCAGATGAATATGTTGTAGCAACTCCAGCTACTATTACAGTTGCTGACGGCGAAGAAACTAAGACTGAAAATGTAACAATCAATGCTGTTGACCTTGTAACAGTAACAGGTTCTATTACAGGTCTTGATGCAGCTAACCTTGCAAAACTTGCAATCGTTGCAACAGTTCCAGAAGGTAAGATTTATCAGCCTAAGTTTGCTATCAACGCAGAAGCTGGTACTTACACAGTTAAACTTGAAAAGGGCGTAAGCTATGCTTTAACAGCTAACGGTGTAAACGATTACTCAATCGGTATTAACACAATTTCAGCAGATGCTGATTCTACAAAGGATGTAGCATTTGCTCAGAAGACTCTTAACCCAGTAAAGATTAATCTTGTTGGCGAAGGTGCTTCTATTTCTAATATTGATGAATTAAAGGCAAACACTAAGGTTACATTTACTAACCTTAATGAAGAAGGCTATGTATATACATTTGGCTTAAATGATGAAATGTCATTAAGAGCTGGTACATATACTGTAGCATTATCAGGCTATAACAAATATCCAGTTGCTCCTGGTCTTATCTCTAACTTAACAGTTACTGATGGTGCAGAGGCTACAAAGGATATTACTCTTAACAATGCAACTAAGTGGAGCTTCGGTTCTGCTTCAAACGATACTCTTACAAATGAATCAGCTTACAACGGTCTTGTATTTACAGGTGCTGTTAAGACTGAATCTGGTAAGGCTCATCTTGTTGCTCCAGCAGGAACAACAATCGAAGTACCTGTTAAAGCAGGTCAGAATGTAAATGTAGGTTACTACTATCAGGCAGACTTACTGTAAATGGTCAGACAGTTACTTCTAACTCTGGTTCAACAAGCAAGTTTGAATCTAGCGACTTACAGCTAATGCTGACGGTACATTAACTATTACAGTTAATACTTTAACTTACTTTACTGGTATTACAGTAGGTACAAAGGTTCCTTATGCTGAAAACATTTATGTTGGTGCTGATAAGGAATACAAGACAATTAATGATGCTCTTGCAGCTGTTCGTTTAATGGATAGACCAAATAGCGAAAGAGTAACAATCAATGTTGACCCTGGCGATTATCAGGAAATGCTTGTAATTGATGTTGATAATGTAACATTAAAGAATACAGCAGCTAACCCTGATACTGCTCTTATTAACAAGGGTGTAAACATTACTGAAAACGGTGTAAGAGTAACATCTTACTATATCCATGGTTACAACTACTTCTCAATGACTGACGATTGTAAGTATGATGAAGAAGTATTAAAGACAAACAAAGAAAATGGTTACCTTTCATTTGAAAACCCAGGTTCTGGTACTACAAAGAACTCTTACTGGAATGCAACAGTTACTGTAAGAGGTACAGGTTTCGAGGCTGATGGTATTATCTTCGAAAATTCTGCTAACCAGTACATTTCAACTAAGGAAGCTAACGATGTTGTTCAGGAATGGACAGTTGGTGGTAAGGGTACTAGACCTACAACTGCTGGCGATACTTCTGTTCAGAACAAGTCATTTGTTGAAAGAGCTGCTGCTATTGCTATTCTTGGCGATAAGGCATACTTCAACAACTGTAAGTTCGTAGGTAGACAGGATACACTTTACGGTGCATCTAATATTAGAGCTGCATTTAACAAGTGTACTGCTATGGGTGGTACTGACTTTATCTTCGGTGGTATGGTTGCAACATTCTACAAATCTGACATTATGATGAACACTTCTGAAGATAACAATGATGTAGCTTATCTTACTGCTGCTCAGCAGGCATCTGGTAGAGGTTACTTAATGTATGATTGTAATGTAGTTTCTACTACTCCTGGTGTTGATACAGCATCTGAATATGTAAGTAAGCCTGGTTACTTCGGTAGACCATGGCAGGCAACTACTTCTGAAGTTGCATTTGTAAATACTACAGTAGGCGTAGCTAGTGATGGCACATCTCTTGTTACTCCAGCTGGTTGGTCAGCTTCTTTAGGTGGCGAGGCTAACTGCTATGAATACAATACTAAGGAATTAGCAGGCGTTGATAACTCTGCAAATAGAGTTGCTTGGTCAACTGTATTAACAGAACCTAAGCTTGCTGACGGTACTGAACTTGTACCATATACTTATACTCAGGGTACTGACGGTTGGAACCCAATTAAGATTGATGCTGGTAAGGTTTGGGGCGATGTTGACGGCAACGGCGTAGTTGAAGCTAACGATGCTGCTTTAACTTACAGTATACTTAAGACCTGAACAGGTTACAGGTTTTGATTCAACAGTAGCTAATGTAAGTGACGGTACAGTAGACGGCGTAATTAATGCTTACGATGCAGCATTAATTCTCCAGAAATCTCTTGACAATAGCTTTAAGTTCCCATTTGAAAAGGGTGGTAGTGAGGATACAACAGAAACTACTACTGAAACAGCAACAGAAGTTACAACTGATGGTACAACAGAAACAACTACTAATGCTGAACCATCTGGTAATGAACCTAAGGTTTATGTAGTAGGTGACTCAACAGCTTGCCACTATGGCGATACTGATGATGTAAACTTCTACTATAAGAGAGTAGGTTTTGGCGATAAGCTCCAGAACTACTTAACAGGTGCTAATGTTGTAAACCTTGCTCTTTCAGGCAGAAGCTCAAAGAGTTTCGCAACAGGTATTAACGAAAATGGTGCTGTTGATGATTCAGCAGTAGCAAACTATACTCAGCTTAAAGAAAATATTAAGGCTGGGGACACACTTATTATTGCTTGGGGTCATAATGACGAAAAGACTGACTCTTACAGATTTACAGACCCTAACGGCGATAAGGATACAGCAGGTTCTTTCAAGAACTCACTTTACGAAAATTACATCAAGATTGCTCAGGATGCAGGTGCTACACCAGTTCTTTGTACTCCAATCGTAAGAAGAACAGCATCAGGCACTTGGGGTAATAATGACCTTCATGTTGCTAATGGTGGTGACTATGCTCAGGCTGTTAGAGATTTAGGCTCAGAGCTTGGTATTACAGTTATTGATTCACTTAACAACACTAAGAGTCTTTATGATACAGTAGGTGTAGGTACAGCTCCTAAGGATGCTGAAAACGGTGATAGCGAAACAGTAGCACCAACAGGTTCAGCAGCATTCCATGCAACTGACCAGGGTCTTGTTGTAGATAACACTCATCTTAATGAATACGGTGCATCAATGGTAGCTTATATGATGGCTAAGGATATTCAGGCATCTAACACTTCTCTTGCATCTCATGTTGCAAATCTTACTGAACCAACAGTAGATATGCTTACAAGAAATGCAGGTTGGGCTAAGTTCAACGAAGGTGTTTGGAACAGACCAGTACCAGCAATTTGGAAACTTTCTTCTCCATGGGAAGCTATGGCATTTGGTTCAGGCGTAAGTGGTATTACAGAAGATAGTCATCCAAATCACGATGCAATTCAGAAAGATGCAACTACATTTGAAATCGTTGTTAGAAATAACAAGGGTAAGATTGCAGGTGGCGAAGATGGTATGATGATGGTATTCCAAGAAATTGGTGCAAATGATAACTTCACATTAACAGCTACTGCAACAGTAGGCGAAGGCTTTAATGCAACAAACCAGATTGGTTTCGGTCTTATCTGTAGAGATAATATGTTTATTGCAGATAACTACAAGACAAAGGCTGACTATGTAACAGCAGGTTACACTCAGCAGTCTGTAGGTGGTAACTCAACTCCAATTGCTCCATTTGCAAGATTAAATGGTGCTCTTGATAAGGCAAATGTTCTCGAATCTGCTCCAGCAGCAGGCGATAGCATTGAACTTAAACTTACAAGAAAAGACGGTGTTTATACAGCACAGTATGGTAACAACACCCCTGTAACATACTCTGATGTAAACCTTGCAGCATTAAATGCTGACCACGACTATGTAGGTATGTTTGTTTCAAGAAATGCTGATATTACTTTCAGCAATGTTTCATTAACAGTTGGTAGCCAGACTACTGACGAAAAGACAGTTTATGTAGTAGGTGACTCAACAGCTTGCCACTATGGCGATACTGATGATGTAAACTTCTACTATAAGAGAGTAGGTTTTGGCGATAAGCTCCAGAACTACTTAACAGGTGCTAATGTTGTAAACCTTGCTCTTTCAGGCAGAAGTTCAAAGAGTTTTGCAACAGGTATTAACGAAAACGGTGCTGTTGATGATTCAGCAGTAGCAAACTATACTCAGCTTAAAGAAAATATTAAGGCTGGGGATACACTTATTATTGCTTGGGGTCATAATGACGAAAAGACAGATTCTTACAGATTTACAGACCTAACGGCGATAAAGATACAGCAGGTTCTTTCAAGAACTCACTTTACGAAAACTATATTAAGCTTGCTCAGGATAAGGGTGCAACTCCTATCCTTTGCACTCCAATCGTAAGAAGAACTACAAACTACAACGCAACTACAGGCGTTACAACTTGGGCTAACAATGATGTTCATGTTGCTAACAATGGCGATTATGCTCAGGCTGTTAGAGATTTAGGTTCAGAACTTGGTATTACAGTTATTGACTCACTTTCTAATACAAAGGCATTATACGAATCATTAACTCCAGGTGCAGCTCCTAAGGACGCTGACAATGGTGATAGCGAAACAGTAGCACCAACAGGTTCAGCAGCATTACATGCAACTGACCAGGGCCTTGTTGTAGATAATACTCATCTTAATGATTTTGGTGCAACTATGGTAGCTTATATGATGGCTAAGGATATTCAGGCATCTAACACTTCTCTTGCATCTAATGTTACAAATCTTACTGAACCAACAGTAGATATGCTTACAAGAAATGCTAATTGGGTTAAGTTTAACGAAGGTGTTTGGAATAGACCAGAACCAGCAATTTGGAAACTTTCTTCTCCATGGGAAGCTATGGCATTTGGTTCAGGCGTAAGTGGTATTACAGAAGACAGTCATCCAAATCACGATGCAATTCAGAAAGATGCAACTACATTTGAAATCGTTGTTAGAAATAACAAGGGTAAGATTGCAGGTAGTGAAGATGGTATGATGATGGCATTCCAGGAAATTGGTCCAAATGATGACTTCACATTAACAGCTACTGCAACAGTAGGCGAAGGCTTCAAGGTAGGAAACCAGATTGGTTTCGGTCTTATCTGTAGAGATAATATGTTTATTGCAGACAACTACAAGACAAAGGCTGACTATGTAACAGCAGGTTACACTCAGCAGTCTGTAGGCGGTAACTCAACTCCAATTGCTCCATTTGCAAGATTAAATGGTGCTCTTGATAAGGCAAATGTTCTTGAATCTGCTCCAGCAGCAGGCGATAGCATTGAACTTAAACTTACAAGAAAAGATGGTGTTTACACAGCACAGTATGGTAACAACACTCCTGTAACATACTCTGATGTAAACCTTGCAGCATTAAATGCTGGCCACGACTATGTAGGTATGTTTGTTTCAAGAAATGCTGATATTACATTTAGCAATGTTTCATTAACAGTTGATGCTAAGTAATTGACATATTAAATATGTGGAAAAGTGGTCAAATGAAAGTTTGACCACTTTTTTGTGTTTAAAAATTTTGTGAAATAAAAAATCTCTTTATTTATAGAAGAAACGCATTTTATTTACAGAGTGTGTAGAAAGAATATTAAAATGTAGGGGAGGGTGTTGGGTGTGTACAAATGTTAGTTTGTGTATATTAAAAAATGTATTTGTGCATAAGTCAGAAAAATAGCTTTTGTGGATAAGTTCAAATATTTTCTTATGTGTATAAATAGAGAAATGTTACAATACCAAAAACAGTTTTGTAACATTTACTGTAAAAATAATGGCAATAAAAAGGGAAAAAACAATTAAAAAATACAAAACTGTCCGTAATGTTACGCCAATGTGGTTCAAAGATTACGATTGTGACACTAATGTTACAGCTATTTTACACTTACCCAAAACCCCTTGATTTTTGATTTTTATGGTGTTATATTATGTTCAAGCAAAACGACAGCAGTAACTACAAGGTATGTTACAGTAATATTACAAATTACCTTTTTAGTTGACTAGTTGTAGGTGTAATGCTATAATACTTTTGTAAAAGAGGTAAATATGCTAGCCTCTACACATTTATTTTCATAAGGAGGAAACAAAGAAATGAAAAAGAAAATTGCTCTTTTATTAGCAGCTGCTATGACTGTTAGCATGCTTCCAATGTCAGCAATGGCTGGTTCTACTAACACAATTAGCGTTACAGCTAATGTTAAGACAAATGAAGCAGTTAAGGTTAACGGTGCGTTTACTCAGTTACAGATTAAGCCACTCGATACAATCGCTTCTAACTCATCTATCGTTCTCGACCTCGAAAACGGTGAATACAACGAAGATTACTTCAAAGAATGTGCATACAAGGCTCACGATGGTGAATCTTATGACACAGTTTACAACTACAATGCTAACGACCCAGAAGCTGGTCTTAAGGCTTATGTAGGTGCAAAGAACGAAAGAGAATTACCATACAAGCTTAAGTACATCAACAAGACTTCTATGGAAGTTCAGTTATACCAATCGACGCTAAGTGGGTTAACCAGAACAACTCTGGTGGTGCTAACGAAGCTACAAAGGGTACTCCTGTATACCAGATTCATTACCAGTTGACGCAACTGATGATGAAGGTGATGTAAAGGTTACTGTAGACGCTAACTCAACTACAGTTACTGGTGGTGGTTCTTACACTATCGCTAAGGTTACTTCTGGTTCAGGTTCTACAACTTCTTCTGTAGTATCTACAGATGTTAAGACTCACAGTGGTAACATCAGCGTTCCACAGATTACAGTTAAGGAAGATGTTTCTGGCACTTTCACAACTGAAGGCGGTACTGTTAAGGTTAAGGCTAACGGCCCTTACAAGTTCAAGGCTGGTACAGTTACATTAAAGAGTGGTGTTAACGCTGCTATCGGTGGTTCTATTGCATTAAGCCAGACTATCGCTGACGGTGCTAACGAAGTAGTATTCACACTTTCTAAGGAAGATATCGCTAAGATCGACAAGGATAAGTTATCTTCATTAACTATCGACGGTCTTGTAATGGTTCCTAACAACGACGAAAAGAACTACGGTGATGTATATGTAACAGTTTCTGGTACAGATATCACTAGCCAGCAGTTAAAGGTTGGTACAAGAGCTGACTACGGTTTCAACTTAACAGCTATGACTGAAGCTCCTACAATCTTCGCTGGTAGATCTCCATTAAGAGATGACGATCTTGATGATGACGATTTCAAGACAGCTAAGTTCAGATTTGAAGAACTACTCCAGGTGCTTGGTTAACTTCAAGAAAGCTTGAATTCACTGTTCCTGATGGCGTTAAGATTATCGGTATGGACGTTGATAAGGTTGACAAGTTAAACCAGTCTAACTTCGAAAATGGCGCTTGCCTTTCTAACGATGGTCAGACTTTAAGAATCGAAAAGGATTCTGATGTATTCAACGGTTTCTCAAGAAACGATGCTGCATACGTAGATATGTACCTTTACCTTTCTACAGATGCTGCTTTCACTGGTGATGTAACAGTTGCTGTTTCTGGTGCTGGTGTTGAAGCTGACACTATCACTCCTGTAACAGTTGCTAAGGTTGTAACTCCAATCACTGTTGAAGCTACTGAAACTAAGGCTGCTATGGGTTACCAGAACATTGATACTTCTGATATCACTATTACTGAAAATGCTGCAGGTGCATTACTTGATGGCAACACAGTTAAGTTAGCTATTGATTCATTATACGGTTCTAAGGAATTAGGTTTCGCTGATGCTGATAACCTTACTTTAACTACTGATGGTAACTTAGAAGCAAAGAACTTCAAGGTATCTGATGGCGAAATGAGCTTCAAGATTGATACTGCTTCTTACAGCACTCCATCTACAGTTAAGATTACAGGTGTTCAGGTTGGTACAACTCGTTCAGTACCTTACGGTGCATACGACTTAAAGGTATACGGCGACGCTGTAGTTAACAACTACGATGATGATGTTGATACTTACTCTAGCACAATCTGCTCAGGTAGCGTAAGTGACCCTGATACAACAGCTGCTGCTCTTAACAAGGATATCGACGATTCTTCAACTCACAAGCTTGATATGTTCGATGTAAACGAAGGCTTCAAGTTTGCTGGTTACTTAAATGTTGACGGTTCTGCTTCTGGCGAACCTGTATTAACTAAGAAGGTTGAAGTTACTATTGGCGAAAAGAATGTAGTAATGGATGGCGAAAAGGTTGATACTGATGTAGCTGCTTACATCCAGGCTTCTAGCAACTCTACAATGGTTCCATTAAGAGTTGTAGCTCTTGCTCTTGGTGTTGACGCTGCTAACGCTGCTAACCCAGATGAAACTAACGCTGTAAACTGGGATGCAAATTCTAAGACAGCTACTATCGTTTACGGTCAGGGTTCTACTAAGACTGTAATCCAGTTCCAGGCTGGTTCTAACAACATGAATGTTAACGGTTCTACTATCGCTATGGCTAACGGCGTAACTGCTGAAATCACTGACGGTAGAATGTTCGTTCCTTTCAGAGCTTTAGGTCAGGCATTCGGCGTATCTGTATCTTGGGATGCTGATACAAAGACAGCTATCTACAACGCTTAATTTATAAAGTATAATTTCGATTATATATAAATTTCAAATTGGAGAATCCTTCGGGGTTCTCCTTTTTGGTAATACTAAAGACTGACATAGTTCGACAAGAAGTGTGCATAATTCTTGTTAGGACAAATGTCGGTCTTTTTGTATTTATGGCTTTCCCAGTTATTGGTTAGACTTTTACACATAAAAACAGCAAAATTAAACATAATATTACTATGTTAAGAAGATATTTTATTTATGGTAATTTAGGAATATTTATGGAAGTTTTTTGGACAGGTATGCAGTCTTTTATAAAAAGGGGGGATATTTGTTTAACAGGTACAACATCTGTTATTATGTTCTTTATTTATGGTCTTGTGGTGTTTATGGAGCCTTTATTTAAACAGTTAAAGGGGCAAAGTGCCATTGTAAGAGGTATGACCTACGGTCTTCTTATTTTTGCTATAGAATTTTTTAGTGGCACAGGTTTAAAGGCTGTAAATGCTTGTCCTTGGGATTATTCTTCGGCGGTTTATAATATAAATGGGCTTGTAAGGCTGGACTATTATCCAGTATGGATATTCGTGGGCTTGGTTTATGAAAGAATATATAGTTTTTTGAAGTATAATAAAAGGCGATTGAAAAATCGCCCATAAATTGACTTGAAACAGCATATTTTATTATTGAAAGGCTATCCCCATAGGGCTTTACAGATTAATAAACTGGCTATAACGCCTACAAAGTTGGCAACAAGAGCACCGGCAAGGGTATATCGTGTCTGTTTTACCTTTATTGACATAAAATATAGACTCATTGTGTAAACTATAGTTTCAGTACAGCTCATCATTACAGAAACAAATCTACCAATAAAACTGTCTGGTCCGTAATTTTTGAACACATCTAAAGTATGCCCGTACTGGCAGAGGAAGAAACAAGTCGCATAAATGTTATGGGAAGTGCCTCTTTTGGAAAGCCTATGGCATCAGCAATAGGGGATAAAAAATTACAGAGAATATCTAAAGCACCACTGGAGCGAAGAATACCTACGGCAACCATAAGCCTATAAGTGTAGGAAGTATTTCATAGGTTATTTTAAAACCCTCTTTTGCACCCTCTACAAAGGTATCGTAAACATTGACTTTGTTGGCAAAGCCATAGTAAAGGAAGTACACAAATATTATGGGAATTATTAAGTCGGAAATTATAATTAGGAAATTCATTTATTATACTTCTCCATTATTTTTAAAAATATAATTGCAGTAATAGTTGATACAAGGGTTGTAGCTATTCCAGGACCAATAATTTCTGATGGTGCTTGAGAATTGTATTGTGTTCTGTAGGCAATAAGATTGACAGATACCAACTGGAGTGAGGACATATTGAAAATCATAAAGCCACACATAGCCATTGTTGCTCTTTCTTTGTGTGGATTGTATTTTTGAAGTTCTTCCATAGCCTTTAAACCAGCCGGTGTAGATGCCCAGCCTAAGCCTAAAAAATTGGCTATTACATTAATGCCTATATACTCCATAGCCTTGCTTTCTTTAGGTACAGAGGGAAAAAGACGGCTTAAAAAAGGCGTAATTTTACGGCACATAGATGAAACTATACCGCTTTTTCGCCTATTTTCATAAGACCTGTCCAAAGTGAAATGACCCCTAGCATTGTTAAAGCTGTAGATACAGCCTCCCTTGCCGAAGATATAGCACCGTTTGTTACATCTGCCATATGACCTGTAAAGGCTGCTGACAATATTCCAATAAGTATCATACCTGCCCATATATAGTCTAGCATTGTTATCACTCCTTTTTATTTAATGGTATGTCCGACTTTTTTTACTTATGACAAAAATCGCCTGAAAGCTATGGATATTAAAGGAAAAATTCATTTATTTGTAATAGAAAAAAATAGTGATGTATGATATACTTAAATTGGTTAATGAGAAAATAAGAATATTAAAAAGAAGGTGATGTTGTGAATGCTGAAACTATGAATCCTATGGATAATTTAATAAGAAAAATGAATTTGTCTACATTGAGCATTCCGTCTGTACATATTACCGATATTATAGATATTATTATTGTTGCCATTGTTATTTATACAGTAATTCATTGGATAAAGGAAACTCGTGCGTGGTCACTTTTTAGAGGCTTATGGTAATTGCCTTATTCTCTCTTTTAAGCTATAACCTCCACTTTTATACTATTACTTGGATAATAGAAAGAACTTTTTCAGTAGCGTAATTGCCGTAATTATAATCTTTCAGCCGGAACTTAGAAAGGCTTTGGAGCAGATTGGTGCAAGTGGTTTTTCTAGCGTTACAGGGCTTTTGCAGACCAAATCATCTGACGATAGGCTTTCTCCTCAAGATGCTAACGAAATTGCAGAGGCCTGTGTCAAAATGGCAGAGGTTAAAACTGGTGCATTAATTGTTATAGAGCGAAATGTATCAATGGGCGATATTGTAAGTGCCTCTGGCGTTGCAGTAGATGCTGTAATTTCCAGCCAGTTGCTTATAAATATATTTGAAGATAAAACCCCTCTCCATGACGGTGCTGTTATTATAAGAGATAACAGAGTTGCTGCTGCATCTTGTATTTTGCCTGTTACACAAAGTGAAATAGGTCAGGAATTAGGTACAAGACATAGAGCTGCCGTTGGTGCAAGTGAAGTTTCTGATGCTTTTATTATTGTTGTAAGTGAAGAAACTGGCAAAATTTCTATTGCTAGAGATGGCAAGTTGGAAAAGGCTGTTAGTGAGGCAGTTTTCCGTCAGGAACTTTTGAACCTTTGCGAAAAACTGCTCCAGCTGGAGCAAAAGCAATAAACAAAATATGGAGGGGGATGAGCAGACATGACAAATAAAACTGATGTATCCTCTAAATTTAAGAAGTTTATGTCAGACGATATTATGTTAAAGATAGTATCTCTGATTATTGCTGTTTTCCTTTGGTTTATTGTTATGAACACAATAAATCCAACAGAGGTAAGGAACTATCCTGCCTCTATTGTCTTTGAAAATGCCTCTGTATTAAAAGAGCAAGGTCTTACAATGGTAAATGAGGGAGATTTTGAAGATACAAAAATTAACCTTAGAGTTGAGGCAACAAGACCGGCTCTGGACGAGCTTAGTAAAAATAATTACAAAAATAATATTACAGCTCAAGTGGATTTATCTAAGATTGAACTTGATGATGACCAGACTTATCCCGTAAAAGTGCAAGTACCAGTTAAGCCGTCATTGCCGTCAACTTTATATACTTATACCTATGATGTGTCTAGCTATTATCCAACATATGTTGAAGTTGAAATTGATAGAATTGACAGCATAAAGAGAACTTTAAGGGTTTCTACAACAGGTAGTTTGGCAAATGGCTATACAGCAGATAACCCTGTATGTGATGTAACAAGTGTTACTGTTACAGGACCGGCTAGTCAAATAAGTAATGTAGCTGTTGTAAGAGCAGAGGTTGACTTAAATGATAGTGTAGGTACTATAGTTCGTGATGTTGTTGTAAAGGCTTATGATGCTAGTGGTAATGAACTTACTAATTTCACAAGTGACCCGGCAACGGTAACAGTAACTGTACCAGTATCTAAACAGGGAACAATAACTATTAATCAACCAAAGACAACAGGTACTTTGCCTAGTCATTTGGAAATAAGCTCTATTGACTGGGAGCCTAAGTCTGTAAGCGTTGCCGGTACTTCGGAAGAAGTAAATAGTGTCAGCTCTATTGATTTGCCTACTATTGATTTAAGTAAGATTACAGGAAATACTACTTTGACATTTGATATTTCCAAGAATATTTCCGATGCTGGTCTTCAGCTTAAAAACAGCAGTTCTTCTACAGTTACTGTAAATATTAAAACTGGTGTAACTCAGGCTAAGAAGATACAGATTAAAAATACTGACATTAATATTATAGGCTTAAAAGAGGATTGTGTTGTAAAATTGCCAGATAGTGTAACCGCTGAAATTGGTGGACCAGATAACATTACAGCACAAAGTCTTAAACCGTCATTGGATTTAACAGGTTTAGATGTAGGTACTCATAAGGTGGAATTGAAATTGAATTTGCCTAACTATGCTACACTTAAAGCTCCTGTTACTGTAGATGTTACTATTTACGAAAGAGGACAGGGAACAACGGTTGCTCCGTCAGATGAGAGTGGCGAACAGGCGACTAATGAAAATGACGATAGTAGCGATGAAAAGTCAGAGGAAGATACTTGAAAACTTTGACGAAAAATAATTTATAAAAAATGCTTGACAAATCAGTCATTATAAAGTATAATAACTTTGTTGTGACTGATATTTGCCCAGATAGCTCAGTCGGTAGAGCAGAGGACTGAAAATCCTCGTGTCGGCGGTTCGATTCCGTCTCTGGGCACTCTTTTTACAACATTGGTTATGCGGGTGTGGTACAATGGTAGAACATCAGCCTTCCAAGCTGAGGACGTGGGTTCGATTCCCATCACCCGCTCTCATTTAGCTTTATCCCGTAAAACTTAATATGCGCGAGTGGCTCAGTGGTAGAGCATCGCCTTGCCAAGGCGAGGGCCGCGGGTTCGAATCCCGTCTCGCGCTCTCTCAAGACTTGAACATGGTTCAAGTCTTTTTTGTGTTTATTTTTAAATCTACATAATTATCACATAACTTTTTGGTATACTCCAAACATAAATTTGTCAGAAAGGGCGAAGTTATGTGGAAAATAAAATAATTAAAATAGGTGGTATGACCTGTATTAATTGTAAAAAAGCTATAGAAAATGGATTGGGGAATATAACTGGTGTTGAAAGTGTTTCCGTCAACTATAAAACAGGTAAATGCGAAATAACGATTGATACAGGGTTAGTTGGGTGGAAAGATATTTTTAATGCTATTGAAGATTTAGGCTATACCATTGGAAATAATAAAAAGACCGATTTAATAAATATAATTTCCATTGTGGTTATAATTGTATCTCTGTACTATTTCCTTGAACAAACTGGGCTTTTGAATTTGCTGAATTTTGAAAAGGTAGCAGACAGTACAATGGGTTTTGGTATGCTTTTTGTAATAGGGCTTATGACTCTGTACATTGTATTGCAATGTGTGGAGGCATTAATGTTTCCCAATGCTTGGCTGAAAACAAAAAATTTAGTGGACTATATCCAGTAATGTATAACTTAGGGCGAGTGGTTTCCTATACGGTTATTGGTTTTGTACTAGGTTTTGCAGGTATGTTTTTTGGCACAGGGGAAAACCTAGGAGTATCATCAATAATTCAGGGACTTATAAAATCTTTTGCCGGTATTTATATGGTTATTATGGGCGTAAATATGCTGGGCTTCGTGCCACAAATAAAAAGGCTTACTTTTCATTTGCCAAATTTTATAGGAAAGTTTAGAGTTAAAAATTCACAGCCTTTTGTTGTAGGCTTGCTAAATGGATTTATGCCTTGTGGTCCGTTACAATCTATACAGCTAGTGGCATTAGCAACAGGAAATCCTTTTACTGGCGGACTTTCAATGTTTGCTTTCAGTCTAGGAACAGTTCCCCTTATGCTTGGCTGGGGAGTCTAGTTTCTGTTTTAGGTAAAAGGTTTACTGACAGAATGATGACGGTGGGAGCTATTTTGGTTACTGTAATGGGTCTTGCATGATTTCTCAAGGTGCTAGTCTTACAGGAATGATTAAATCAGAAAATTTAATGGTGCTTGTTGTTATGCTTGCTTTATGTGCATAGTGGAAAATATTAATTTTAATAAAAGGCAAGTAAAAACTGTGTCATTAATGATTATTTTGTTTATAGGAATTTTTACATCAAGGTTTATGGCTATTAATTATGTTTCAGAAAATGATGAAAGCAGTTATCATATGGAAAATGGTGTTCAGGTGGTGGAAAGTCAATTAGCCTCTGGAAAATATCCTAGTATAAAGGTTAAAAAAGATGTTCCTGTAAGGTGGATTATAAATGCCCCTGATGGCAGTATAAACGGCTGTAATTACAAAATTTATATAAATAGTTATGGCATTGAACATACATTTCAAAAGGGAGAGAATATAATTGAGTTTACCCCAACAAAGTCGGAAAGTATAGGTTATTCCTGTTGGATGGGTATGATAAAAGGAAATATAAATGTAGTTGAACAAAGGAGTTATAAAAATGAAGAAAAAATCAAGTAGTTTAGTAATTGTTGTTGTAGCTGTTATTGTGGCAGTATTAGCTTTTGCATTGCCAAAATTAATGTCACAAAATGAGGAAGCTGTTTCGGCTGAAGCTGGTGAAAAAGATGTTCAAAATCTTTCTGAGAGTGAAGATTTAGTTATACCTTTAGACAAGGTGACTAATAATGTAACATTTTACGCAGTAGATGTAGATGGTACAGAAATGGAGGTTATGGCTGTTCGTGATAGTTCTGGAAATATAAGAACAGCTTTTAATACTTGTCAGGTTTGTTACAGCTCAGGCAGAGGTTATTATCAGCAAGAGGGTAACGACTTAGTATGCCAAAATTGTGGAAATAGCTTTACAACTGACCAGGTAGGTTTGGAATCTGGTGGTTGTAATCCAGTTCCTATTATGGACAATGACGGAAAAATAGATGATACTTCTATTACAATAAGCTATGATTTTCTTAAAAATTATAAGGAAATATTTGCACAATGGAAAACGGGATTTTAAGCCAGTTGCAATTATCTTTAACAGGTTTTATAATTAAATAAGTTGATTAGAGGTGAGAGGTATGGAGGAAAAGTTCAATATTCTTGTTGTAGATGATGAGGAAATGATTTGTCAGGCTGTTATTGCCTATTTTACAGCAAAAGGCTACACAGTTTTACAGCCAATAATGGGAAAAAGGCTGTTGATGTATTTAGCACTGAAAATATAGACTTTGTCATTTTAGACTTAATGCTACCGGAAATGACAGGGGAAGAAGTGTGCGAACATTTGAGAACTGTATCCTCTGTACCTATTCTTATGCTTACAGCCAAAACAGGCGATGATGATATAGTAAATGGGCTTAATATAGGTGCTGATGATTATATGACAAAGCCATTTAGTATGAAACAGCTTTTGGCAAGAGTTGAGGCTATAAGCAGACGATTTTCAAACAGTAATAAGCCTTTGGCAAAGTTTTTAAATATGATGATTTAGTGGTGGACTGTTCAAAAATGGAAGTGTTTTTAAATGGAAAATTTATTTCTGTTACGCCTATAGAATGGAGAATTTTATCCTCTATGATACAAAATCAGCGAAAGGTGTATACTAGAGATGAACTTTTGACAATAGCCTTTGGTACAGATTATGATGGCTTTGACCGTTCTGTAGATACTCATATTAAAAATTTGCGTAAAAAATTAGGTGATGACCCTAGAAAATCTACTTATATTCATACTGTTCATGGTATTGGTTACAGGTTTGGTGGTGAAGTATGAATACGAAACTTAGTACAAGGCTGACATTTGGTTTTTCCCTTATTGTTTTTGTTACAGTTGTATTGATTTATATAACAGCAAATATTGGAATTGGCAGACAATATGAGGAGCATTTAAAACTACAGCAAAAGAAAACGGCAGATACTATTGCTACAGGATTGTCACAGCAATACAATTTAAGCACAGGCAAGTGGAATATAGACTATATTCATGGCTATGGTATGTATGCCTGAATGAGGGATATATAGTTAAGATTTATGACAATAGTGGAAATGTGATTTGGGACGCAGAAAATCACGATATGACACTTTGCCATAAGATAATGGACAATATAATCACTAAAATGAAAGAAAGACGACCAGAAGTAAAGGGTAGTTTTTATAAATATGATTATGATTTAACCAACAATAATACAAAGGTTGGGGTAGCTAAAATAAGCTATTACAGCCCTTACTCTATGAATGAAATAGATTTTAAATTTTTAGATGCACTAAACAAACTTTTACTTGTGTTGGGCGTTGGAGCAGTTGTAGTTGCAGGAATTTCAGGATATTTTCTTGCAAAATATATTTCAAACCCTATTGAAAAGGTTACAGATACAACTAGAAAAATTTCAGAGGGAAACTACAACATAGAAATGAAAAACAACATAAAAACAAAGGAATTGTTGGAGTTGAAAAATGCTGTAAATCAAATGGCTTATAACTTGAAAAATCAAGAAATGCTTAGAAAAAGGTTGGTTACAGATGTTGCTCACGAACTGAGGACACCTCTTACTAATGTAATGTCCCACATTGAGTTAATGGCTGACGGAATATGGGAGGCAAGTCCAGAAAGATTGGAAATATGTAGTAGTGAACTTGGTCGCATTTCAGAGATAATAAAAAATTTAGAAAAATTACAGCAAATAGAAAATGAAAATATGGATTTGTGCTGTGAAAATGTGGATTTAATAGATTTAATAGAACAATGCAATAAGGCTTTTGAAAGTAAGATGAAAGAAAAAGATATTAGCTGTACAGTAGAGGGAGAAAGTACCATAGCTTGTGTGGATATTTCAAAATTTACACAGGTGCTTCACAATTTGCTTTCAAATAGCATAAAGTACACAGAAAATGGTGGCAAAATAATATGGAAAGTCTACGAAAAGGGAAATAATAAGGTCATAACAATTACTGATACTGGTATTGGCATTGATGAGAACGATATTCCTTTTATATTTGAACGATTTTACAGAACTGACATATCAAGACAGAGGAAAACCGGTGGTTCAGGTATAGGGCTTACCATTGTCAAGTCTATTATAAAAGCACACAATGGAAAGATTGAAGTTGAAAGTAAAAAAGGTAAAGGCAGTAAATTTACAATAACTTTATAGGAAGACACCTGTTTTGTTAAGACAATAAAACAGGTGTTTTTGCGTAAATAGGCTCTCTTAATAATTATTTCATAGCTTTTTAATTTTGTATGTGTTATAATTAAAGTGATAATTAATGGTTTTTTAGTATAGGAGATATATATGGCAACGAAAATTAGTTTTGTGTCACTTGGCTGTGACAAAAATCTTATTGATAGTGAAATAATGCTTGGCTTAATTGATGAAAAGGGTTATATAATTACACCTAATGATTCAGAGGCTGATGTTATTATTATTAATAGCTGTGGCTTTATATTAGACGCCAATCAGGAGGCTATTGACAAGGTTCTTGAAATGGCAGACTATAAGGCAAATGGCAACTGCAAGGCACTTATTGTAACAGGCTGTATGGCACAGAGATACAAAGATGAAATTTTTGAATCTCTCCCAGAAGTTGATGCCGTAGTTGGTACTGGGGACTTTGAAAACATTGGTGCTGTAATTGACAGACTTTTAAATGGCGAAAAGAAGGTTCAGTTGGTTACTGATATTAACCACCTTTTAAATGAAAACAACAGCTACAAGAGAATGGTTACTACAACTGGTGGCTTTAGCTATTTAAAGATTGCAGAAGGCTGTGACAATAGATGTACTTACTGTACAATACCTTCTCTTAGAGGTAAGTACCGTTCAAGAAATATTGAAAGTCTTGTAAAAGAGGCTGAAATATTAGCAGATAAGGGCGTCAGAGAGCTTATACTTATTGCTCAGGATACTTCTCTTTATGGCAAGGATTTATACGGCGAACAGAAGTTACATGTTTTATTACAGGAAATAAGCAAAATTGAAGATATAAAGTGGATTAGAATTTTATACTGTTATCCTGAAAATGTATACGATGAACTTATTGATGAAATGGCATCAAATCCTAAGGTACTTCACTATTTAGATATGCCTGTTCAGCACACTAACGACAGAATATTAAAGTTAATGGGCAGAAGAAGTACAGGAGCTAAAATTAAGGATACTGTAAACAGACTTAGAGCAAAAATGCCAGATATGTGTATCAGAACTACACTTATTACAGGTTTCCCAACTGAAACACAGGAAGAATTTGAAAGTGTTATTGACTTTATGAAAGAAGTTAAGTTCGATAGACTTGGTGTTTTCACCTATTCTCCAGAAGAAGGTACTCCAGCCTGTAGAATGGACGGTCAGATAGACGAAGAAATAAAGGCTCAGAGAAAAGAGTCTATTATGGAGGCTCAAATGGAAATTTCTGCCGAATTAGGACAGAAGTTTGTGGGCAAAACTCTTGAAGTTATCGTTGAGGGTAAAATTGAAGATGAAGACGATTTATACTGTGGTAGAAGCTTCAGAGATTGCTATGAAATAGACGGCTTTGTTTTCTTTAAGAGTAGTGAAGAACTTATTGCAGGAGATTTCTATAACATCAAGATTACTTCTGCAGGAGATTATGACTTAATTGGTGAGAGGGTGGAATAAATGAATTTACCTAATAAGTTGACTATGGCAAGAATTATAATGATACCTATTTTCCTTGTGCTTTTGCTTTGCCCATTAGGCTTAGACAAGCAGGTTGCAAGATATATTGCTACAGGTATATTCTGTCTTGCCTCTATTACAGATTGTTTAGATGGCTATATTGCCAGAAAATACAATCTTGTAACAAATTTTGGAAAGTTTATGGACCCATTGGCTGACAAGCTTTTGGTTTCATCAGCTATGATTGCCCTTATTGGTATGAACGATGCAGTTGTACCTTTAAGTAGCGTTGTTGTTATTATAATTATTGCAAGAGAATTTATGATAACAGGTTTTAGAACTCTTGCAGTAGAACAGAACATTGTAATTGCTGCTGGTTTTTGGGGAAGTTAAAGACTATATGTCAAATGTTTATGATTATATTCTTGCTTTTAAACTTTAATAACAGCGTTACTATTGTGATTTCACATATTCTTATTTGGGCAAGTCTTATATTAGCTATTGTTTCAGCTGTTGATTATATTGTAAATAACAAGCAGGTTTTGAAGTAAAATAGATTTAATTAAGGGTACAGGGCAAATGCTTAAAAAGTGCAGGTGATATATATGAGGGGTAAGGTCATTACATCGGCATTACTTACAGTTGTGTTAAGCTGTAGTAGTGTGTATGGTTCCGAAGCCTTTGATAATATGAGTACAAGCGAGCAGGCTCAAACTGCTGGTGCTTATATAGAGGAAATTATAAAGGATATACAAAACAACTACTACGGTGGAAATGTTACAACAGACCAGTTGGTTCAGGCTGCCATAAAGGGTATGACAGGTCAGCTTGATGAGTATAGCCAGTATATTGACATTGATGAATATAATGCCATAAAAGCTGATTCAGCATCTACACACTATGCTCCTGATTTTAAATGTGAGTTTAACGACAATGGCTATCCTATTATAAAGGAAATAAGTAGAAACTCAGTTGCCTATAAACAGGGATTAAGAGAGGGTGATGAAATAAGGGAAATAAGTAATATTAGTGCTTATGGTATTGGCGTAGATGAATATCAGACCCTTGTTACAAAGAACTCCAGTTCTACAGTTTCTATGAAGATTGCTAGTACAGGAGCTATTAAGAAAATGGATGTCAAGCTTACTAGAGTTGACAATAGTTCTGTAGAGGTTGTAGCTATGTCAAAGCTAAGTGGTAAAAATCAGAACTACGATGACAAGACTATAGGCTATGTAAAGGTAAAGGAATTTACTGAAAATGTAGGAAGTGAATTTCAACAGGCTGTTGTTAAGTTGCAGGCATCAGGTGCAAAAAAACTTATTATTGATTTAAGAGGAAATACTGGTGGCTATGTAGATGCAGCTATTGCTATGGCGAAGCAAATTGTGCCAGAGGGTGTTATTATTTCTACTAAGGATAAACAGGGCAAAGAAACTGTTTACAAATCTGATTTAAAGGTAAGACCTTTTGAAAGTATGTTATTTTGGTAGATAATAACACAGCATCAGCAGCAGAAATTGTGGCATCGGCTATGCAGGATAGTGGTGTTGCTAAAATTGTAGGCGAAAAGACATTTGGTAAAGGTATTATGCAAAGTGTTACTGCCTATGAGGGTCTTGGTGTTCTGAAAATGACTACACAGGAATATACTACAAGATTAGGTCGAATAATAAATGGCATAGGTATTACGCCAGATATATCTATTGACAGACTAAAGTTTGTGTCAGAAACAGATACCTTGGATAGTAAAAATGTAGAGTCAGCTGTAAAGTTTTTAGGCTATAAAATAGATAAAGAAAATACAGTTGCAAAGGACTTAGGTATGTATCAGCTGGAAATGGGATTGCCAGTAACCTATGTTTTGGATAAAGCTACAGTAAGTGCAATTAATTTGGAAATATATAACGATATGATAAATAATGACAGAGCACTTACTGCTGGATATTTGAGTTTATTGTCATAACCATATTGACAATGAACGCACAAGTGAGATATAATAAAACTTAATGTAGGAAAAGAGAATATTAATTGGGTTTTAGTCAAATGATGTAGAAACAGTATATTTTTGCTCTATGATTTTGTCAGACAAAGTGCCTAGACAATGAAGTACATTATTTAAACTTGATTTTCCTTTTTCTAAAAAGAAACAGATATAAATATAGAGCTTAATAATAACATTATGAGGTGCGTAAAATGAAGTACATTTTTGTTACAGGTGGCGTGTGTTCCGGTCTTGGAAAGGGTATTACAGCTGCCTCTTTAGGTCGTTTATTAAAAGCAAGAGGGTATAAGGTAACAATTCAGAAGTTTGACCCTTATATCAATATTGACCCAGGTACAATGAGTCCTTACCAGCACGGTGAAGTTTTCGTTACTGATGATGGTGCAGAAACTGACTTAGACTTAGGTCATTATGAAAGATTTATTGATGAAAGTCTTACAGTAAATAATAACATTACAACAGGTAAGATTTACTGGTCTGTATTAAATAAAGAGCGTAAGGGCGAATATCTCGGTGGTACAGTACAGACTATTCCTCACATTACAAACGCTATTATTGACAAGGTATACGCAGCAGGTAAGGCTACAGATGCAGACTTTGTTATTACTGAAATTGGTGGTACTGTAGGCGATATTGAAAGTGAACCATTTATCGAAGCTATCCGTCAGGTAGGTAGAGATAAGGGTAAGGAAAATGTACTTTTCATTCATGTTGCACTTATTGTATACCTTGCTATGAGTAAGGAATTAAAGACTAAGCCAGCACAGCACAGCGTTAAGCAGCTTTTAAGTCAGGGTATTCAGCCAGATATTCTTGTATGCAGAACAGAATATCCTCTCGGTGAATCAGAAAAGGCTAAACTTGCTCGTTTCTGTGGTGTTGATGATGAATGTATCATTGAAAATGCTGACTGTTCATCACTTTACGAAGTACCTCTTATGCTTGAAGAACAGAATATTGCAGATGTTGTTTGCAAGAAACTTGGTATGCCTTGTGGCAAGCCGGACTTAACTGATTGGATTGATGTTGTAAACAGAGAAAGAGCATTATCTAAGAAGGTTGAAATCGCTATTGTTGGTAAGTATGTAGAACTTCACGATGCGTACCTTTCTATAGTAGAAAGTCTTCATCACGCAGGTATCCACAGCGGTGCTAATGTAAGTATCCGTTGGGTAAATTCTGAAGATGTTGAAGAAACTGGTGTTGAAAAGGCATTAGCAGGTATTGACGGTATTATTGTTCCTGGTGGTTTCGGTACTAGAGGTGTTGAAGGTAAGATAATGGCTGTTCAGTATGCTAGAGAAAACAAAATTCCTTTCCTTGGCATTTGCTTAGGTATGCACTGTACAGTAATTGAATTTGCTAGAAATGTACTTGGTCTTAAAGATGCAAATACATCAGAAATCAATGAAAATACTCCAGACCCAGTAATTGATATTATGCCAGACCAGAAGAACATTGATAACCTTGGTGGTACAATGCGTCTTGGTGCTTATCCTTGTAAGTTGGCTGAAAATACTTGGTCAAGAGAACTCTATGGTGATGCTGAAATAAGCGAAAGACATCGTCATAGATATGAATTCAACAACAGCTACAGAGAAGCTATGACAAAGGCAGGTCTTGTATTTGCCGGTACATCTCCTGATGACAGACTTGTTGAAATCGTTGAACTTCCAAAGGACATACATCCTTACTTTGTAAGTGTTCAGTTCCACCCAGAGTTCAAGAGCAGACTAATAGACCTCATCCATTATTCAAGGGTCTTGTAACTGCTGCAGCAAAGAATAAATAATAAAATAATTGATATATTTGACTCCCTCAAGTGAAAACTTGGGGGAGTTCTTTCTATATGTATGTATTTCATTTCGTTACCTCGTATATCGTTTTCGCTAATCTGTCAATAGAGTTATTTATTTCTTCTATAGTATTTGTCTGTGCTCCTAGTTCAATAAGCATACTCTTATCTTTCATATGGAGGGAATATCTATAGGCATTTAGATATATTTTTCTGGTTAAATTGGGATAGAGTTCATTCATTTTTTGTTGCATACGAAAACTAAGAGCAAGGTTTGTTTTTATGTATGGGTTTGAAAGCCCTGGTATGTTTTGTAGTTTGCCATTGGTTTGTTTTTTACAAAGACCATTAAAAACATTACCTTTGCACATTGTTGACCATTGTCAGTTGTCACTAAATGGAGATTTGGATTTACACCATCTCTATGTAGGTCTATTACTAATTCTATAGAGGGATTTTCAGCAAGAACTTTTTTAATAACTGGTTCAGCTCTTTCATACGCTCCGTCACGCTGTACTTTACCATTTACGGTGTCAAAGCTGTCTGTAATGTGCAGGCATTTAATACCGTACTTTTCCTCAAGGTCTTTAGCCAATCTATTGCCAGCACCTATTATACCATCAGACATATCTTTGCTGTCGGCAAACATTTCGTGGGCGTGGGTATGAAAAATAAGAATAGTTGGCTTTTTTCCGGCATGTATTTTTAAATCAGTAGACAAAAAGGAATTTACATCAAATAAATCTGAAGTCATACCAGTCTTTTTATCTACGGCATAATAGTTCTGTCTTAATGTAGATAAATTTTGCAAAGCAGATACATTTGTAATAGGGGAGGGTGTTTCCTGTAGAGTTTCTTCAGTAACTAATGATGAATCTCCTATTTCAAGAAAAGAAACATCGTGGGCAACAGTTACATTATACTTTTTATGACCAGTAAGAAATATGGCACAGGTCAAAAATATAAGAATGAAAAGCTTTTTCTTCATATTATTGAAACCTCTTTTTCATTAAAATATGAATATTCTGTAAACAAAATAAGGATGAAGTACATATTTAAGAATTTAAGCTATAAAAAATCCGTATTTCACTACATTATATATAGTAGATACTCTCTATTATATTAGTGTAAAGATGGCAATATGCCTACAATAGAAAATGACAAAAAAAATCTAGTAAATAGTAATAATACATAAATTTTGATAATGGGTAAAAAAAGGTACAATACTGTTGTTAAAGTGAACAAAAACAATACTTAAGAATTGTTTAAAATATGGAAAAATTTTTATTAACAATTAATTCATTGACACTTTTATTGCAAAGTGGTATCTTAATTAGTATCAGCGTGAGTACCTATATATATCTTGTATGTTGATAATCGCTGTGAGTAATAACGGGGACTTTCAAGGTATAATATATATATAGTATTTATGCAAAATATAAACTTTAATGTGTTTAAAGGGAGGAAAAAGTTTATGAAAAAAGGTTTGTCCAAATTCATAAGCACAGTGTTAGCTGCTTGTATGATTACAACAGGCGTTGCTGTAGTACCTTTTGCTACTACTTCAGCTACTGTATATGCAGCAAGCGGAATTTCAGTCACAGAAAGCAAAGGCTGGCTTGAAAGTGCTTACATTGAATGGTCTGTTAGTGATTCATCTTACACAGGCTATAATGCTTATGTTAAGAAGTCAAGCGATTCTAGCTGGACACAGCTTGACGACCCACTTATCAGAAGATATTCTGATTGTTGGAGAGCAGACGCTGTAGGTCTTGCTGCTGGTACATACGATATGAAGGTTGTACCAATGAAGAATGGCAGTGAAGTAACAGCTGATTCTATTACTGCAACTGGTTTAACCGTTCAGGCTCACGATAGAGCCGGTGCTGCATTCTCACCAAAGTCTACTTACAAGGGTGCTGGTGCTTACAATGTAGACGGTACATTAAAGGCTGGTGCTAAGGTTATTTATGTTACACCTGCTACTGCTAAAACTGTAAAGGCTACTGTTGGTGGTGTAGAACACACTGGTTTACAGGATATTGTTTACGGTTTACAGAAAGGTACAGAAACTTCTCCTATTGATATTCGTATTGTAGGTATGATTAATGCTGCTGATATGGATTCATTTGGTTCTAGTGCAGAAGGTCTTCAGATTAAGGGTAAAAATGCTTATGCTAACCTTAACTGTACTATTGAAGGTATTGGTGAAGACTCAGGTATCCATGGTTTCGGTATGCTTATTAGAAATGCCGGTAACTTGAATTAAGAAACTTTGCAGTTATGGCTTGTTAGATGACTCTATTTCTCTTGATACAGCTAACTGTAACGTATGGGTTCATAACCTTGATTTATTCTATGGTAAGACTGGTGGCGACGCTGACCAGGCAAAGGGTGATGGTACTGTAGATGTTAAGGGTAAGTCAACTTATGTTACAATTTCTTACAACCATTTCTTTGATAATGGTAAGTCATCACTTTGTGGTATGAAGAGTGAAGTAACTTCTTCATTAATTACATATCACCACAACTGGTTCGACCACTCTGATTCAAGACATCCAAGAATTAGAACAATGTCTGTTCATATTTACAACAACTACTTTGATGGTAGTGCAAAGTACGGTGTTGGTGTAACAATGGGTGCTTCTGCTTTCGTTGAAGCGAACTACTTTAGAAATGTTTCTAAGCCAATGATGAGTTCTGGTCAGGGTTCTGATGCCTTAGGTCAGGGTACATTCTCTGGTGAAAACGGTGGTATCATTAAGGCATACAACAACAAGATGGTAAACGAAAACAGAGTATTCAGCTACTATACTCAGAACAGCCCAGCTTCAACAGGTTATGATGCTTACGAAGTAACAAGCAGAACTGCTACAGTTCCTTCAAGCGAAACAACTGAAAAGGGTGGCACAACATATAACAACTTCGATACAGATGCTAACTTTGGTATCAATGTATCAGATGCTGATGTAGATGCTCCGGATGATGTACCTGCAAAGGTTACAACTTATGCTGGTCGTGTAAACGGTGGTGACTTCAAGTGGGCTTTTGATAATGCTACTGAAGACGCAAACTACTCTGTAATTACAGCACTCAAGACAGCTGTTGTAAATTACAAGACTTCTATTCAGTCTATTGGTGGTAATGGTAGTGGTGCTACAGAACCTACTACAAGTGCTACAACAGAAGCAACTACAAACAAAGACGGTTCAACAGAAACTACAACTAATAGCCAAGAATCTTCAACAGAGGGTACAACAACTGCTCCAGTTGAAGGTGCTCAGATTCATAACTTTACATTAAATGGTACTAGCAGTTCATTCTATACTATTACTGGTACATTAACATCTAGTTATGGTACAGCATCTTACAATGGCTTAACACTTACTAAGGCATTAAAGATGGAATCTAAGACAGCTGTTAACTTCGACCCAGATGGTGTTGCTGGTACATTAACAATTGTTACTAACCCTCAGTATAGTGGTATTATTGAATTAAACGATAAGGCAATTACAATAGGTTCTGATGGTGTGGCAACTATTAGCTTAGACGGTTCTCAGTCTTACTCAATCACTAAGGGTAGTGGTTCAAACTACATCTTCTACATTGCATACACTCCAAACGGTAGTACACCTAAAGTAATCAAGGGTGATGCTAATGATAGTGGTAAGGTTGACGCAGCTGATGTTACAATGATTATGGATTTTGCAGTTGGCAAGATTTCAGCTGTAACAAATGCTACAAACGCCGATGTAACAGGTGACAAGACTGTTGATGTTGACGATGCTTACAAGATTAGCCAGTTCTTAAATGGTTTAATCAAGTCTTTATAATTCGACATAGGTCGTGAAACTTTTTCCTCTCCTGCCTATGGCAGGGGAGATACTTCTAAATTTAAAGGGAGGAAACAAAAACATGATAAAATGTTTTAAGAAAGCTATCAGTAGCGTACTTGCAGCAACTATGCTTGCAACTAGCTTTACTGCTATGCCTATAAACACTTTTGCAGCTACATCATTTAGTACTGCAGGTGGTTGGTTTGAAACACTTTATGCTGAATGGTCTGGTAACAAGAGCGATGTTACAGGCGTTAGCTATAGTGGTACAGCAAGTGGTTCACTTACTGGCGATGATTTAACTTACCTTGTAAGACAGGACGGTTCAAACGTAAGAGTGGATATTCCTGGTTTAAAGGCAGGTACATATAACTTAACTGTTACTACAAAGAGTGGTAATATCACTAAGGATAACATTAAGGTATATGAATATGATAGAAGTGGTTATGCTCACTATGATGCTCATAAAGAGGGCGTAACTGGTATTGGTGCATACAATGATGACGGTACATTAAAGTCTAATGCAATCGTTGTTTATGTAACAGAAGAAAACAAGAATACAGTTCAGCTTCCTGGTTATACAGGTGATAGCTATCCTGCAGGTATTGGTAATATCCTTAACTACAAGTCAGAAGATGCCAACGGTGTAACTGGTGGTGGAAAGATTGATATTGTAAAGCAGTTAAGAGAAGAAGGTATTCCTCTTGATATTAGATTTGTAGGTACTATCAGAGGTGGTGACTCTAACACAAGCAACAACCCACCAGCTGAAAACATCAAAGGTCTTACTGGCTACAATACTACTACAAACGGTGGTACTAAGGGCGATAACGGTATGATGATTAGAGTATACAAGTCTTCAAACGTAACATTTGAAGGTATTGGTACTGACGCAACATTTGATGGTTGGGGTGTTCAGATTATCAGCCAGACTGGTTTTGTAAGTCAGGGCTTTGAATTTAGAAACCTTAACTTCACAAACACTCCTGAAGATGCTATTGGTCTTGAAGGTACAGCTTCACTTTCTTCATCTCCACAGTCTAAGGAATGGTTAAACAGTTCTTGTACACCAATTAAGTTTAGTTGGGTACACAACAATACATTCCATCAAGGTTTTTGTAAGAACCCTGCCGAATCAGATAAGGCAGAAGGTGATGGTTCTTGTGACTGGAAGCGTGGTTATGGTTACACAATGGCTTATAACCATTATATAAACAACCATAAGACAAACCTTATTGGTTCTTCAAGTTCTAGTATTCAGTATGATGCTTCACTTCATCACAACTGGTACGAAAAGGTTGAATCAAGACAGCCATTATCAAGACAGTCTAACATCCACATTTACAATACATACTTTGACGGTGCTACTTCTTATGCTATTTCTCCAAGAGCTCATGCTTACATTTTCTCTGAAGGTAACTACTTCGGTGCTTGTAAGAACCTGTAGACTCAGCAAAGGAAGGTTCTGCAACTGTTAAGTCTTATAATGATAGCTTTGCAGGTTGTAACGGTACAAATGCTGCACAGCAGGTTACAAATAAGACTGATAAGGTAAGCGACAGCAGTGGCAATCCTTATGCAGGTTTTGAAAGTGGTAGCGATATGTATGAATATACAGCTACTTCTCCTATTCAGGCTAAGGCTGACTGTCTTAACCTTGCAGGTGTTATGAAGACTGCATCTGAAATCAATATGGAACCTACTCCAGAGCCTATTGTATCTGAAAATCCAAATGCTTTAACTCTTCCATATGAATTAAATTGCACAGACCCAACTAATGCAAATTACTGGGCAAAGAAGATTAGCGATACTAGCTTAACTGCTAATACAAAGTACAATATGGGTGGTGCTTTAGTTACTCCTATTGCTAAGATTTCTAACACAGCAACAAATATGAAGATTAGAGATAACGGTGTTATCTTTAAGGTAAATACTGGTGCAAATGTAACTATTACAGCTGGTGCATCAAGTGCTTACGGTATCGAACTTTACGATGCTTATGGCGAACTTAAACTTGCTGTTGCTGGTGGTAAGACAGCTACTGTTTCTAACATTCCAGCAGGTGTTTATGTAATTAAGTCTGGTAACACTCAGAAAGACGGTTACCTTGATGACTTAAAGGTTGTTGCTTACGACCCTAATGCTCCTACAGTAACAGAAGCTACAACAGAAACTACAACAAAGGCTAATACTGGTGATGATGGTACTACAGAAACTACTACATCAGCACCTGTTGTTGATGATGGTTATGTATGGCATGATGATGGTGTAGATGCAAGTGGTAACGATGTTGCTGCTGTAAATTCTAACATCTTTAGTATTGCTGGTAACGATACAACAAATAAGTATACTTATAACGGTGTAACTTATAATGGTGGTATTAAGATGGAATCATCTACTAACATTACAGTTAATGCCCCAGCAGATGGTGCATTAAAGTTAGTATTAAGTGCAGCTGGTTCAAGAACTATCAAGATTGATGGCGAAGAACAAGATGTAGTTGATGGTCTTAATGTATTTGATTTAACAGCTGGTACTCATACTATTACAAAGGGTACAACTAATGTTTATGTTTATGTAATGAGCTATGCAGTTGATGGTGGCGACACAACAGTTACTACAACAACTGAAACAACTACAGAAGCTACAACTAAGGAAACAACTACAAAGGATACAGAAGCTACAACTAAGGAAACAACAGAAGCTACAACAGCTGCTCCAGTTGATGGTGTAAATGTTGTTGTTGGCGATGCAATGGTTAAGAATGGTTCTGCTGTTACAGTTCCTGTTAAGTTGACAGGTATGACTGATTTAGCAGACTTCAACATTACATTGACTTATGATTCAGCTGCTCTTACAGCTACTAAGGTTGAAAACGGCGACATAATCAATGACAGTATGGCTACAATCAATAGCAACATTACTGACGGTTCAGTAAGAATTGCTGGTATTAACCCTGCTGATACAATTAACACAAATGGTACAGTTCTTGTAAATGTTACATTTACAGCAAATAAGGAAGGTACAACTCCTGTTGCAATTACTGTAAACACATTAAAGGGTGCTAACCTTGCAGTTGCAAACTACACTACTTCTAATGGTACAGTAACAGTTACAGCAAACGGTGGTTCAGTTGAAACTTCAACAGAAGCAACTACAACTGAAACAGAATCTAGTACAGAAGCAACTACTGTTGATTACTCTACTAAGGGTGATGTAAACAAAGACGGTAAGATTAATGAAAAGGATGCAGCCCTTATCTTGAAGTTTATTCAGGGTATCAAGGACGAAACATTCTATGATGAAGCTGCAGCAGATGCAAATGGCGACGGTGTAATCAATGCACTTGATGCTACTTGGGTATTAAACCACAAGGGTAACACTTCTAAGCCATCTACACCTGAAACTAAGACTTATACATTGACAGGTACTGATATTAATGCTACTTCTGGCACTGCTCTTACAGCAGACACAAATGTTGGTACAGAAAATATGTTCCTTGCAAAGACTGGCGTTAAGAATGCAAGTGGTTCAGTTCAGATTAGTGGTTCTAAGACAGTTCAGTTCAAACTTACTTCTGATGGTACAGTTGCATTAACAAATGCTATTTCTTCAGGTGCATACGCTAGACAGGTAGCGATTGTTAACTCAAATGGAGATACAGTTGCAACTTTAAATGTTCAAAATAAGAATGGTGCTAAGAACAATTTAAGTGCTACTTCACTTGTAGCAGGTACTTACACAATTAAGGGTGTAATGTTGATTCAAGTGATAAATCTACAAACGGTGGTCTTAATTCTTCTGTAAACATTGGTACAATTACAGTAACAGGTACTCTTGAACAGATTTCTGCAGAAGCAACAACAAAGACTACAGTAACTACAACAACAGAAACTACTACAGAAACAACAACAAAGGCTACTACAACAACAGAAGCTACAACAACAACTACTACTGAAGCTACTACAGAAACAACAACAGTAACTCCAGCAGGCGACATTGTAGCAACAATTAATGCAAGTGATTTAACAGCTGGCGATATTACAGCTAACACAGTAAGTGGTCAGTTCAAGCTTATTGCAGATGCAACAAACAAGTTAACAATTGAAGCAAACAGCAAGAGCTTAGATGGTTATGAATTACTCAGAGATTAAAGACAAACGGTACTGGTGCAGTTGATAAGAGAGCAATCTCATTCACAACAACTGGTGCAGGTAATGTAATCTTCTATGCAATGAGTGGTAGTAACAAGGAAGACAGACCAGTAAACTTACTTAATGCAGAAGGTGCAACAGTAGGTACAGTAACAGTATCAGGTACAACATTTGCTAAGTACACAATTGCAATTCCAAGTGCAGGTACATACTACTTAGTATCAGGTAAGAGTGGTATTAACTTCTACTTAATTGGTACTGATGTAGCATTAGCAGACCAGAAAGCAGATGCAACAACTGTTACAACTACAACAACTGAAACTTCAACAGAGGCTACAACAGTTACAACAACTACAAAGGCTGACGATACAACAGAAACTACTACTACAGCACCAGCTGACAAGGCATTTGCTGTAAGTGGTGACAGCTGGTCAGCTGAAAACGATAGCGTACCAACTTGGTTAAATGGTGGTAAGCTTACAACTGCAACAAACAGCAGTAGTTACACAGCTTTCGCAGCAGAAAGTGCTAATGGTACTGTATTTACAAAGACTGTAAATGTAGCAGCTGATAGTTCAATTACTATTGATGTTGCTGATGCTTTAACAGCAAGCGTATTCATCGCTGGTAACAACAACGCAGCAAACAAGGTGTAATTAAGGCTACATTTACTGACGAAAGTGGTACTGTAACAGATATTACTCCAGCAGATGCTAACCTTGGTGGCAGAAAGACTGCAACAACAGCTTTCGAACTTGTTGCAACTGGCAAGGGTACAATTACAGTAACTCCAGATTATAACTCATTATTATACAAGGTTACTGTTAAGTAATAAGATTTTATAGCAAAATTAGTTGATTTGGGCGAGGGTTTATAGCAAGAATAAATGAATACACAAAATATTCACAAAAAAATTGTATAAACCCTTGCAATTTTAATAAGAAAAGGGTATACTTTTATAAAGGAAATTTTTTCTAAAGGTGAGGAAAATGTTTCTATTATAAAAGAAGGAGGTTAATTATGAAATTCAGAAGTTTATTATGCTCTGTATTAGCTTCTACTATGGTTATTGGCTCTTGTGTTTGTGCTAATGCCGCTACATTTACAGCAGGTAGTGAAAATGCTACAGCAGGTAATGTAGTATCAGTACCTATTACTGTTGCTCCAAGTGCTGGAGAAACATCTACAGATGTGAACGCCTATGCTATAGCTATTAGCTATGATTCATCTGTGCTCACACCAGTGGTAAAGGGAACTGACGAAGTAGGCGACAACACTTATGCAACTGTTGGTGACAGCTTTAATAGTGGCGTGCTTACAGCTGATTTAAAAGATAATGAAACAGGCAATGATGAAGTTCTTATAGGTTGGGCTGCAGCTTCACCTGTTAATGTAACTGAAGCAAGTACACTTGCAACTGTAGACTTACAGTTAATGCAAATGCTACTGGTTCTACTGATGTAAAAGTTGCTGTTGCTCAGGTAGCTAATTCTGATTCAGCTTTAGCTGATAAAAGTACAATCGAAGCTGCTTCTGGTACTGTAACTGTTGATACAGCTATTCTTTATGGTGATGCTGATGGAAATGGTAAGATTGAAAGTGAAGACGCAAGTTTAGTTGCGAAAGCAGCTCTTGAATTAATTACATTTACAGATAGCCAGATTAAGGCTTGTGATGTAGATGGAAATGGTAAGATTGAAAGTGAAGACGCAAGTTTGATTGCAAAGAAAGCGTTAGACCTTATATCTAGTTTCCCAGTAGAAAATAAGTGAGAGTAAGTAAGAGGAGATAGAAAAACATGAAATTAAAGAGAGTTTTAAGCTTATGCTTAGCTGCTGCTACAGTAGCTACTTGCTCATCTGTTGTTTCTGCGGCAGATGAAAATACAACAAGCTTTGGCACACCTATTAGTTTAACAACAGGTGCTGAAGTTGAAGAATTAACAGCTGGCGATTGTATTGCTATTCCTGTAGATGTTACAACATCAACAGGTAAGTTAACATCTTGGACACCTAGATTAGTTTTATCTGATGCTTTAGAAGCTGGAATAAAGATAGAAGACGATTCAATACAGGCTGAAAATCTTGTAGCATTGGGTGGCGATGTTATTACAGGTTATAACGATGAAACTACTTATTACGGTATGGCAAATATTTACACAAAAAATTAGGAAAGAAAACTCAGCAGGGTAATTGGAATGCACAGCCAGCACAGATGATTAACGGTGTTCCTCATTTCGCTTTAGGTTGGTATGATAGTGCAGCAAGAGCTTATACTAATGAGCCTGAAGCTTGGTTCCTTTGTACAGTAAAGAAAGATGTAACTGCAGATGAACTTAACAATGAAGCTTTCTATACAACTGATTCTACACAGTTAGCTGATGGTGATAATGGTTTAGCATCTATTAGTGATATTAAGGGTGCAGCTGCAAAGATTAACGCTACTCAGGGTGCTTTCAAGGTTGTTCTTGATGCTAATGCACTTCCAGCAGGTAACTGGGTACAGGGCTTATATGCTCAGGTAGGTTCTACTAAGCAGGAAATACAGCTTGTGTACATGCTGATGGTACTACAACTTATGAATTCCCAGTAAGAGTTAACTCTGCAACTGGTGCAACTGATGCTATTGATGTTGACATTTATGCAACTACTACTGCTGATGAAGCTGGTGCAACTACTTCTACTGACAAGAAGATTGGTTCAATCAACCTTACTATGGACGGTACAGTAACTAGCTACAATAAAGTTAATGGTACAATAGCTAAATAATATAAGGAGGTAGATTGATAATGAAAAAGTACGAAAAACCAGAAATTAAAATCGCTTCCTTTGATAGCGAAAATGTAGTTTCTACAAGCGCAGGTGTAAACCTTACTAAGTTCAACACTACAAACAAGTATACATCTATCGAATTCTAATAAATTGAATTTTGATGAAACTTTAATAAAGAGCCTAATTTATTTAGGCTCTTTTCTTATATTAATATTGAATCGGAAAGATAAATTAGGAGGTATAATATGAAAAAGTTATTGGCTGTTTTTATGGCTGTTGTGGCTCTTAGTGTAAATGCTTTTGCAGCAACAGAGGTAAATGTTGTTGTGGATAAAACTCCAGTAGAACAAAAGGGCGTTATTGTAGATAATAGAACTCTTGTGCCTGTTCGTGGCGTGTTTGAAAAAATGGGATATACTGCTGAATATGATGCTGAAACAAAGACTGCTACTCTCAAAAAGGGTAGTGATGTTTTAAAGTTTACAGCAGGAGAAAACTATTTTACATACAATGATAAGAAAATAGAAACAGAAGTACCTCAGCAGATTATTGAGGGCAGATTTATGTTGCCTTTAAGAGCTATCGAAAGTGTAGAATTTGTTGGTATTAAGTGGGACGCGAAACAAAGACTGCAAGTATTACACACCCATTCTCTGTTGTGCCAATTACAGTAGAGGAAGCTGACAAAATGCTTAGTGGCGATGCTACAGATATAAATTTAGACTAATTTAGAGAGCCTATCATTTGATAGGTTCTTTTTATTGTATTTGTCATAATATTAAGGGATAAATATTATTTAAGGAAGTGACAATATGTATCCCGAAATATATTCTGCTGTCTATGATTTTGGAATATGCCCTAAGAATATAGTGCGTTGCAAATATTTTTATATTGTTCATACTGACAAGGGCACTTACAGCATTTGCAAGGCAAGGGTCAATACCAACAGAATAATGGAAATTTACAGATTAAAGGAACAATTATGGACAAAAGGTTTTAGGGCTTTTGACAGATATTTACCGGCAAAAAGTGGATTACCTTATGTAGAGAGAGATAGTGATGTGTATATCCTTTCGCCTTTTAAGGGAGCCAACGAACTGGACTTCCTTAATAATGCTCAAGTTGTAAAAGCTATTGAAACCATAGGTAGTATGCAGTATGCCTTGAGCCGAATAGACAGCCAACCAATGGTAAGAGCCGCATCTATTTTAAAGCCTCATCCCTTAGATGAAATGGAAAAGGGGCTTACTACTATGGCAAAGTGTAGAAAAGCAATATCCAATACAAAGACTTTAAAAGATTGGGATATGACTGTACTGAAAGTCTATGACAAGTATTATAGCAAGGCTGAAAAGGCTGTTGAAAGATTACAAAAAAGTACCCTTGAAAAATCCTTTATACACAATAGATTAAAAGAGGGTAATATTCTATTTAACTATGGCAGAATTTCTATTATTGATTGGGATTATATGACAGTTGGCTCGCCTCTTTGGGATTTGGCATTTTTTATAAACAGGTATAAACGCAAAAATGCTTTTTATGCCCATAATAAAGGACTTAACTACCTAAATATGGAGGATATTTTGGGGGCATATAGCAAAAACAACTATTTGACAGATAATCAAATAGAGGACCTTCAAGCTGTCATTGACTATCCTAGACAGTTTATTTCTGTTATTGCAGAAATTTATAGAAAAAGTAGAAAATTTATACCTGTTGGGCTAAAAATGAAATTAAATGAAATGGCTGAACAAGTGGATTTTGAATTATAAAGATATACAAATAATGTATAATGTTTTTTTAAAATATATTTGAATTTCGTATTGATTTGTGGTAGAATGGAGGTTATAAAGGAATAGAGTGTAAATTTTATATATAGCTTTTAATAGTGAATCGGAAAGATAAATCCGATGCCTTGATTTATCAAGGCACAAATTAACGAAGTTAATTTGTTCTGAATAGTGAATCGGAAAGATAAATCCGATGGCTTGTTTATCAAGCCACAAATTAACAAAGTTAATTTGTTCTTAGTATATACACAAATTTATAACATAAATTGTAGGAGGTACAACAATGGCTGAACAGAAAAATAAAAGTGCCGAACAGCTGTTGTCTGACTTACACCAGAAGCGTCTTGAACAGGCGTTAAACGAATTTAACGCAGATAAAACAAGAATGGCAGTAGGCAGATTATTAGAAGAATATGTTGATGATGGCGGTCAAAGTTATTTTGACGGAGCTCAAAAAGATGCTACACTGTATTTTGTAGACGATGATTATATGGATAAGGTATCTGATGTAGAACCTAAAGACGAAGATAAGCCTAAAAAAGAGAAAAAAGGCGGATTTTTTGCTGGGGCACTCAGTAAGTTAGCTGAAAAAATGAAAACTGAAGAACCTGAAGACTACGAAGACGAATTTCCTGAGGAAGTAGAAGAATATAAGGACGATAAAGATGACGATGTAAACCTTATTGACGGCACAAATAAGGGTTTCGATATGCCAGCACCGGAAGAACTAGAGTCAGTTGCACCTATTGAAGAGGAGGAGGCTGTTCCTCCAGTAAAGCCTAGTATTTTTGATACGGCTAAACTTCTTCTATGGATTGAATGATATTGAGGAACGACTTGAAAAGGTTCATTTGAAACCAGCAACTATGAAATTTGCTGACCCAGACGAGGTAATAAAGGAAATATTAGGAGAAACTGAAAAAGAAGAAACACCAGAAAAAACAGAAGAACCTAAGGAAGATATTAAACCTGCTAAGAAAGAAAACAGAAAGATACACAAGAAGAAAGATTCTCTTGATGATATTTCTGTAGACGATATAGGTCTTGGCAATATTGTAAATAAAATTGCCGAAGAAGAAGAATTAAAGAATAAAGAAGAAAAGCCAGAGGAAACTTCAAATATAGAAGAAGTTGAAACTGAGGATAATACAGAGGTATCTGCTGACATAAGTACAGAAGAAAAGACAGAAGATGTACAGGAGATTGAAGAACCTGAAACAGTAAATGAAACTGTTGAAGAAGAACCGGTTCAGGAAGCTACTACTGATGAAGTTGAAGAAACTCCAGAGGTTGAAGATGTTGCAAGTGAGGATACAGAACCTGTAGGAGAAAGCACAATAACTGTTACTTCTGTTCCAGAAGAAAGCATTAACAATGTTGCTGATGAAATGGAAGAACAGGAAAATCACACTCAGGAAGATTATCCAACTAAGTTCAAGGAAAAGAATGATAACAAAAATACTTATGTAGCAGAAAAGACAGTAATATTAGATAAGCCTTTAATAGATGCTAGTGAGGTTATTTCAGACGATAACCTTACAGCTACTGAAGATAATGAGGCAGAGGAAACTCAGCTGTATCACAGGAGGATAATGATATGACTAAGGAAGAAGAAGTTCTCAATGCTATTACAACTGAAACAGAGGCAGAGGTAGAAGAAGATGTTATACCTAGTCGCCGCAGACGATTCATTGAGGAAAAGAAGAAAGGCAAGAAAAAGCCAGAAGAACCTGTAGAAGAAGAAATCGATGACGAAGACTTGGAAGAAGACGAGTACGAAGACGATTTTGATGATACAGAAGATAAGCCAAAGAAGGTCTTTCGGTCTTTAAGAAGAAAAGAAAAGACGAAGAAGACGATGACGATTTCGAAGATGATGACGAAGAAATCGAAGAAATGATGAAGAAGCTGAAGATAAGTCTGAACATAATGACAAAACAGAAGATTATGATAAAGACGAGGATTTAGACGAAGAAGACGATGATGAAGATTATGACGACTTTGACGATGAGTACAGAAAAGGCTCAGGTTTAAAGAAGTTCTTCATTGGGGCATTGTTTGTTATTCTTGTAGTTGCAGTAACAGCTCTTGCTGCTATGTGCTATAGCTATAAGTTACAGCTTGATTCTACAAGAGAACAGCTTAATAAAATGGCTGGCAATAATACAGAGGAAACAACAGCTATTGTTGAGGATATAACTAGCGAAATTACAACACAGGCAACTACAGTAGCTACAACAGAGGCAGTAACTGAAAGTGCTACAACAGCTGTTGTAAGTTCTGGAAATAATAATACTCAGGCTGTTCAAATAGTAAATAGTGATGGTACATCATCAAACTTAACAGGAGCAACTGCTTCTGGTACTACATATACAGTTAAGAGTGGAGATACAGGCGAAAAAATTTGTAAGAGTGTTTACGGGGAATATACAAAGGAAAACTGGAGCAAAATTCTTAAAGCAAACAATATGAATGAATCCAGTACCTATCATCCTGGTCAGGAATTGATTATTCCTTAATTTTGGAGGAAATATGGATTATAAAGAAATGACTCTTGTAGAACTTAGAGAACTTGGCAAGAGAAAAAGGCATTGGAAGTATTAACAAGATATAAAAAGGCAGAACTTATTGATGTAACTTGAAAAAGTAGCACCTACTTACTTTGCCTAAAGAAGAAAATTAATTAATAAAAAACAAGCGATTAATTTTAAAACGGAATTAGAA
>ENA-OQHP01000002-OQHP01000002.1-human-gut-metagenome-genome-assembly--contig:-NODE-2-length-70220-cov-2.465410_pt1 | contig 70220 bp, 90 predicted proteins | sample MGYA00242563_ERZ504717 | MGnify/ENA primary metagenome ERZ504717 (study PRJEB26092, sample SAMD00036212) | human gut metagenome | host: Homo sapiens | study: EMG produced TPA metagenomics assembly of the... | reverse complement strand
TACAAAAAAAGCCAACTAATTCGCAATACTTTGTGTATGAATTAGTTGGCTGATTTTGTAATATTTAATGAATGTCCCTGATTAAAAACAGAAAAACAAGCAAGACAAAAATAGCACACATCATAAAAAACAATTCCAACCCTACTATTTTTCTTCCTTTTTAGCCTCATTCCATATAGCATCCATTTCTTCCAAAGTCATATCCTTCAAGTTCTTTCCCTGTTTGATGGTGTGTTCCTCTAAGTAATTGAAACGACGGATAAACTTCTGGTTAGTGAGTTCCAATGCATTATCCGGATTAATCTTGTAAAGGCGGGCCGCGTTTATAAGACTGAACATTACATCACCGAATTCCGCTTCCGCCTTCTCCTTATCCATGTTCTCCACCTCAGCTTCAAACTCGCCGATCTCCTCTTTTACTTTAGTCCAAACCTGCGAACGCTCCTCCCAATCAAATCCCACGTTGCGGGCCTTATCCTGAATGCGGTATGCCTTGATTAGCGAAGGCAAAGCAGAAGGTACTCCACTCAAAACCATTTTGTTACCATCCTTTTCCTTCATCTTCAACTGTTCCCAATTTTCAGTCACCTTCTCGCAGTCTCGCTTTCACTTCGCCAAAAACATGAGGATGACGGAAAATCAGCTTCTCACAAAGACAGTCACACACATCCTTGATATCAAAATCTCCTGTTTCACTACCTATCTTTGCATAAAAGGCCACATGCAACAACACATCACCCAACTCTTTACAGATATCCTTCTTGTCATCCTTCATCAAAGCATCACAAAGTTCGTAAGTTTCTTCAATCGTATTAGGACGCAGACTTTCATTCGTCTGTTTCCGATCCCAAGGACACTTCTCTCGCAACTCGTCTAAAATATCGAGGAAGCGGCCAAATGCTTCCATTTGTTCTTTTCTTGTATGCATAATCAGTTTATTAATATCATTTTGTAGTGCAAAAGTACATAATAATCCAACGACTTTTATTAATTTTGCACTCAATTATGCGATAATCAATTAAATAAATAAAATATAAAATGGAATTAGCAAGTAAGTACAATCCCGCTGACGTGGAAGGAAAATGGTATCAGTATTGGCTGGACAACAAACTCTTTAGTTCAAAACCCGACGGACGTGAACCTTACACAGTCGTCATTCCACCACCCAACGTAACCGGAGTACTCCATATGGGACACATGCTAAACAATACCATTCAGGATATATTAGTACGCCGTGCCCGCATGGAAGGCAAGAATGCCTGCTGGGTGCCGGGAACCGACCATGCTTCCATTGCCACAGAAGCCAAAGTGGTGAACAAACTGGCCGGACAAGGTATAAAGAAAACTGACCTTAGCCGTGACGAATTCCTGAAACATGCCTGGGCATGGACTGAAGAACATGGAGGTATTATCCTGAAACAGCTGCGCAAACTAGGTGCATCCTGCGATTGGGACCGTACAGCATTCACCATGGACGAAGAACGTAGCGAAAGTGTCATCAAAGTATTCGTAGACCTTTACAACAAAGGTTTGATCTATCGCGGTGTACGCATGGTAAACTGGGACCCAAAAGCACTGACAGCTCTCAGTGATGAAGAAGTTATTTATAAGGAAGAACACAGCAAACTGTATTATCTCCGTTACAAAGTAGAAGGTGATGCTGAAGGACGCTATGCGGTAGTTGCTACCACTCGTCCCGAAACAATTATGGGAGATACTGCCATGTGTATCAATCCCAATGACCCGAAAAACCAATGGCTGAAAGGCAAAAAGGTAATTGTACCACTGGTAAACCGTATCATTCCGGTTATCGAAGACGACTACGTAGACATTGAATTTGGTACAGGATGTCTGAAGTAACACCCGCCCATGATGTGAATGACTATATGCTTGGCGAAAAATATAACTTGCCCAGCATTGATATCTTCAATGATAACGGAACACTGAGCGAAGCTGCCGGACTGTATGTAGGTATGGACCGTTTGATGTACGTAAACAGATTGAACAAGACTTGCAAGCTGCCGGATTGCTGGAAAAGGTAGAAGCTTATACTAATAAGGTAGGTTTCTCGGAACGTACCAATGTAGCCATCGAACCGAAACTGTCCATGCAGTGGTTCTTGAAGATGCAACATTTTGCAGACATGGCATTGCTCCTGTAATGAATGATGAACTGAAATTCTATCCTGCCAAATACAAGAACACCTACAAAAACTGGCTGGAAAATATCAAAGACTGGTGTATCAGCCGCCAGCTTTGGTGGGGACATCGCATTCCGGCATACTTCTGCCCGAAGGCGGTTATGTAGTAGCCGAAACAGCGGAAGAAGCTTTGAAGTTGGCACAAGAAAAAACCGGTAATACCAATCTGAAAATGGAAGATTTACGTCAAGACGATGACTGTCTGGACACTTGGTTCTCTTCATGCTGTGGCCCATTTCTTTATTTAACGGTATCAATAATCCTAATAATGAAGAAATAAACTACTATTATCCTACTAGTGACTTGGTTACAGGACCGGATATCATTTTCTTCTGGGTGGCACGAATGATTATGGCAGGATATGAATATAAAGGTGATATGCCGTTCAAAAACGTTTATTTCACTGGTATCGTACGCGACAAACTGGGACGTAAGATGTCAAAGTCTTTGGGTAATTCACCCGACCCGTTGGAACTAATTGACAAGTATGGTGCCGATGGCGTGCGAATGGGTATGATGCTTGCCGCTCCCGCAGGAAACGATATTTTATTTGATGATGCGTTATGTGAACAAGGACGTAACTTCAATAACAAAATATGGAATGCATTCCGCTTGGTGAAAGGTTGGGAAGTTGCCGATATTGCACAGCCCGAATATGCAAGACTGGCCACTGAATGGTTTGAATCCATGTTGGCAAAACAGCTGCAGAAGTAGCTGACTTATTCGGCAAATATCGTTTGAGCGAAGCACTGATGGCTGTATACAAATTATTCTGGGACGAATTCTCAAGCTGGTATCTAGAAATGATCAAGCCGGCATACGGACAACCCATTGACAAAGCGACCTATGAAAAACTTTAGGCTTCTTTGATAACTTGCTGAAGTTGCTGCATCCGTTCATGCCTTTCATTACCGAAGAGTTATGGCAGCATATCTATGACCGCAAAGAAGGCGAAAGCCTGATGGTCCAGCAATTGAACATTCCGACTGCCTGCAATGAGATTATCGTCAAAGAATTTGAAGCAGTGAAAGAAGTAATCGGTGGTATCCGTACCATTCGTTTACAGAAAAACATTGCACAGAAAGAAACTTTGGAGTTGCAAGTAGTAGGTGAAAATCCGGTAGCTGCATTCAATCCTGTTATTACCAAATTGTGCAACCTCTCTTCTATCGAAGCCGTAGAGAATAAAGCCGACGGATCCGGCTCATTTATGGTAGGTACAACCGAATATGCCATACCATTGGGCAATTTAATCAACACAGAAGAAGAATTGGCAAAACTGGAGGCTGATTTGAAATATCAGGAAGGCTTTTTGCAAAGTGTATTGAAAAAATTAAGCAATGAAAAATTTGTCAGCAAAGCACCAGCCAACGTTATTGATATGGAACGTAAGAAACAGGCTGATGCAGAAAGCAAAATAGCTTCTTTGAAAGAAAGTATTGCTGCTTTGAAAAAATAAAAAATATACCGCTTACAGAGATTGCAACATTCTATGTAAAGCGGTCATCACTTCTTTTTTAATAAAGAGATGTGTCAAAAGTAATTCTGCTATTGTCTTGCTGCAAAACTCGGATAGTTTTGATAATTACTTCAAATTTTGACACATCTCTTTATTTTTCTAATTGTCTTTCATTATTCAACGGGTATGATCTTTCCTGTTTTTCTGAGAAATTTTCAATTCTACTATAAAAGCAACTACCAAGCCCAAACCACCAAAAAGCAAGACATTTGCACCGTAAATCAATGAAGTTAACTCGCTCATGTGCCAATTACGCTCTGTGAAATAATCGGGAACCGTGGTTACACAAATCATATAACCTGTCAACAGCCCTAGTCCCATTCCCAACAACAAACAGCCAAATTTCAAAGCCGAGAAAGAAATCGGAAAAGATGACATGAAAGGAGTTCCTACAGGAAGAGGCAGACTAAGCCTGTTCCCCAACATGGAAGGATCTAACTTGTCTCCCAATTTTTCTATCATAGTAAGACGCTCTTTCTTACCAACAAAAAGTTCAAATAATTTGTAGATTCCTAATGTAATGATACCTACAACAATCCAACCGGTAATGTAACCCATAATTTATTCGTATTTAAGTTATTAATTTTGTTCCTTTGTATTCATTAGACGCTGCGTAGCCAAAGAGGTTACACTTTTGAGAAAGAAAAAAATATTTTCTCTTTTTATGTAACCTCTCTCCCAGCCCTGCGTCTAATAGACAAAATGGAAAACGACGAAACACATATTATTCATAGGATATTAAAAGGAGAAACTTCTCTCTACGAATACTTCTTGGATAAATACAGTCAGCAAGTATTTATCTTGATTATAGCATCGTGGAGAATCAGGAGGATGCGGAAGAGTTGACCCAGGATACGTTCTTGAAAGCCTTTGAACATCTTTCGTCGTTTAAAGCAGAGAGTAGTTTCTCTACATGGATATACCGCATTGCATATAACACCGCCATATCGGCAACCAGAAAAAGAAAACAAGAGTTAATTGTTATGGACAGTGCCATGTTAATGAATATATCCGACCAGCAAATAGACGATGCCCTGAATGATGAAAGCGAGGAGCAGGTAGGAAAACTCAATAAGGCCATCAAGAAACTGGATGCAGAAGAACGCGCCTTGATTTCCCTATTTTATAATGAAGAGAAAACTATCGGTGAAATCGCTCTTATCCTGGGACTGACGGAAAGCAATGCAAAAGTAAAATTGCATCGAATAAGAAAAAAATTATATATACTCATAACAGAAGCAGAATGAACGAGAAACAAAAAGATAAAGGATTAATGAAGGCTGTAAAAGAACAGCCCCAATTCCGGCTGACCTCCAATTTTACTTTCCGCACCATGCAGAAAGTAGAGGAAGCTATACTCTTACGTGAAAAGAAACAGGAGAGAAAGATGTTACTAGCTACTATTGCTGCTTCTCTATTCTTAATAATAAGCGGCAGCATCGGTCTGTATATTTATTTTGGAAAGCACATTAAGGAAACTATGTATCATGCATTTCTTGCTGGCAGTCATGTTTTAAAAATACAAATTCCTCTCATTTATCTGCTATTCATCATAACTATACCCTTATTCATGGTTTTTGACCGATGGATGAGAAAACAATATTTTAAACGCCACTCTTGAAAAAACATTTTCTTCACCTATGATATAAAAAAGCATCGGAAACTTTACTATCCCGATGCTCCTATTATTTTATCTATTTTTCAAGCAAGTCTTTTAAAAATGCATCCAATTCTTCATCCAAACCCTTTTAAAAGTTCATCATTCAGCAATAAAGTGTCTTCATCATCTATCAATAAAAGTTCGGTTACAGTTTCCCTATCCTCATCAACCAAAACAAAAGAATAAGGCTTCATTATAGCTAACTTATCCAAAACTCCCGTATCTTTCAATGCGTTGATCTCCCCACGAAGTATACGCTCTACTATTGTATAAAAATCATCTTCACTATAATCCACCCACTCTTCAATTATGGTACGTGACAATTCTTCGTCATCATCATTAAAATAACTAATTCACCACTGTCCTGCTTAGGTTGCAAATGGATATCGGTGACTACCGTTCTCTCTCCATCCGCTATATATTTATCAACCGCTTCCCGAAGCGAAGACGCAATAGAAGCATGTGACTGTGCACTGAGTTTCATACCAAAATCAATTTTATATATTATTTATATCCAAAAGTACAAAAAAAATCTTTCTCTCAACACTTATTCTCTAAAAATTATCATCAAAACGTTTCATTTGTATTCTCAATTGGGATAGCTTACTCCCTCTTTTCTCTAACTCCAATGAATAAAAGCTATCAATTGTTCATCCTGCTGCCTGATTTCACCAATTTCTTCGCTTTACCCAACCATTCCTTGGCCTGTTCTACATTATCCTTTATTTCATAATATAGTGCAATATTAAAAGCCGCTTTCATCTTTTGCTGGCCTTTTCTCTTCTCATAGGCTTATCTTCCACTGACTATACGCTTCATCCCAATTGTTCTCACGAAGATATACACCGGCATCGCGCATTTCAATATTCCCGCCATCGTAATAAAAACGAGCCACCTCATCCCAATGTGGCAACAGATGTTCTACTGGAATAGAAGCGGCATATTCCGAAGCTTCTTTTACTATCTTCCGGTCAGAAAGAGCTGGTTCTATTTCCCAGGAATGGTATCTTGCTTGGCAACTACAAACAAAGGTTTATCACGATTGGGAATATATACTCTAACAATCGGAGATATAATTCCATCTACAGCATCTATAGGCATAGGAAAATCCGGATAGAACAGTACGCCGGGCTTAGTCTGAATATGAATACGATCAAAAGACAATATCATATCCACTCCCAAGTCCTCGCTCAGTTTCCGTACTTCCTCTTTAGTCAGAATGACATTAACCCGTGGCACTTTATCCTGTGCCCGGAATACAGAATCACAGATAATGACCTGATCGAAATAATTCACATTGGCAATATTCTCTGCCAAAGCTTCGGATGCCACTTTACCATCGCCTTCCAACTCACTGCTCAGTATTTCATGATTATCTTTAGTTTTCAGTACAGGCATATTGTTTATCACAGCCACTTTTCTCACAGCATCCGGAAAACTGACATCGGCTGCCTGTAACTGGTCAAAAGATATGGTCTGCAAACTGCTGCAGGAAGCAAAAAGTGTCCCGGCAACTAGAATTATTAATGAGGCGGATCTTTTCATATTATCATTTTTTCTTAGGGAACAAAAATACGCTTATTTATGTAAGAAGTAAGTTAAAAGGAATAAAAAAACGTCCGGGTAGTAAATTCTACCCGAACGTTTCTATAATAATCGTTATTTATCACGCATTTTGCCCGTGACAGTTCTTATATTTCTTACCGCTTCCGCAAGGACAAGGATCGTTACGACCCACTGTCTTTTCCGCACGAACCGGCTCACGCTTTACCTCGCGGGTGTCATGTTCGGCAGCAGCTTGCTGGTGAGGATCACTTAAATCCTGCTTTTCCTCTCTATACTGTTGACGAGGAGCCTGCGGTTCGGGAGCAGCTTCACGAACTTGTTCCGGTTCTTGAACCGGGATTTGTCCACGCATCAATACAGAAATGGTATTGTTATTGATCTTATTTACCATGTTGTCAAACAAATTGACAGATTCCAACTTAAAGATCAGCAGCGGATCTTTCTGCTCATAGCTAGCATTCTGTACAGAATGTTTCAGTTCATCCAGTTCACGCAGGTTTTCTTTCCATGCATCATCAATAGTATGAAGCAGAATCGCCTTCTCAAATGACTTCACAATCTCCTTGCCTTCTGTTTCATAAGCCGCCTTCAAGTTGACAGAGATATTATACAAGCGTTTGCCATCCGTAATAGGATCATGATGTTTTCGTACATATGCCCTTGCATCTCATATACCTGTTTGATAACGGGATTGGCAATCTGGGCCATACGGTCTGTCTTGCGCTTGAAGTTGTTCATTGCCGCTTCAAAGGTTTTCTCAGCAAGATCTTCTTTTCTCATCTTGTTGTACTCCTCTTCTGTGAATGGTACTTCCATTGCCAATGTCTGCAATATTTCCATCTTCACATTATCAAAGTCGCCCAATTCTACAGCATAAGCGCAACGATCCCAAATCATATTCACGATATCCATACCGATACGCTCACCCATCAAGGCATGACGACGTTTGGTATAAACAGCCACACGCTGTTTGTTCATCACATCATCATATTCCAGCAAGCGTTTACGAATACCAAAGTTATTTTCTTCCACTTTCTTCTGAGCACGTTCAATGGAATTTGAAATCATCTTGTGTTCAATCATCTCACCTTCTTTGAAGCCAAGTTTATCCATTACACTGGCAATACGATCTGAAGAGAACAAACGCATCAAATCATCTTCCAATGATACAAAGAACACAGATGAACCCGGATCCCCTTGACGACCGGCACGACCACGCAACTGACGGTCCACGCGGCGACTTTCATGACGTTCCGTACCGATAATAGCCAAACCGCCCGCAGCTTTCACTTCCGGACTCAGCTTAATGTCGGTACCACGACCTGCCATGTTGGTAGCAATAGTCACGATACTCTTCTGACCTGCCTGTGCCACAATATCCGCCTCTCTTTGATGCAGTTTCGCATTCAACACATTATGCTCAATCTTGCGCATTGCAAGCATTTTGCTCAACATTTCAGAGATTTCCACCGAAGTGGTACCTACCAGAACAGGACGTCCTTCTTTTACCATTTCTTCAATCTCTTCGATGACAGCTTTATACTTCTCACGTTTTGTCTTATAAACGCGATCATTCATATCTTTACGGGCAATAGGACGATTCGTCGGAATAACAACGACATCCAATTTATAAATATCCCAAAGTTCTCCCGCTTCCGTTTCCGCTGTACCGGTCATACCCGACAATTTATGATACATACGGAAATAGTTCTGTAAAGTGATGGTAGCAAAGGTCTGGGTAGCTGCTTCCACCTTCACGCCTTCTTTGGCCTCAATAGCCTGATGCAAACCGTCAGAATAACGACGGCCTTCCATAATACGTCCTGTCTGTTCGTCAACAATCTTAACCTGTCCGTCGATTACAACATATTCGTCATCCTTTTCGAACATGGCATAAGCCTTCAGCAACTGGTTGATAGTGTGTACGCGTTCAGACTTGATAGCGTAATTTGTCATCAGTTCATCTTTCTTGGCCAGTTTTTCTTCTTCTGTCAAATCTGTCTCATTTTCCAAAGCAGACAATTGGGAAGTAATATCAGGCAAAACGAATAAGTAGGATCTGCCGCATTTCCTGTAATCAGGTCGATACCTTTGTCGGTCAAATCTACGCTGTTTTGCTTTTCATCAATTACGAAATACAATGGATCAGTGGCTTCAGGCATACGCTTGTTATTCTGTTCCATATAAATTTCCTCGGTCTTCAGCATACCTGCCTTAATACCTTGTTCACTTAGGAACTTGATTAACGGCTTATTTTTGGGCAGTGCCTTATGACTACGGAACAATGCCAAAAATCCCTCTTCCTGATCTTTCTTGTCATCCGATGCAATCAAGCGTTTGGCATCGGCCAAATATTGGGTAGCCAACTTTTCTGAGCTTCAAACAGACGCTCTACCAAAGGACGGAGTTGCTCAAACAACTGATCCTCACCTTTAGGAACAGGACCGGAAATAATCAACGGAGTACGAGCATCGTCAATCAATACAGAGTCCACCTCATCGACAATAGCATAATTATGTTTACGCTGCACCAAGTCTTTTGGACTGACAGCCATATTGTCACGCAAGTAATCGAAACCGAATTCATTATTCGTACCGAAAGTGATATCGGCCATATAGCTCTGCGGCGTGCATCAGAATTGGGCTGGTGTTTATCAATACAGTCCACACTCAATCCATGGAACTGATACAATGGCCCCATCCATTCCGAGTCACCGTTTTGACAAGTAATCATTAACAGTAACTACATGTACGCCATTACCGGTCAGTGCATTCAAAAACACAGGCAAAGTGGCTACCAACGTCTTACCTTCACCAGTAGCCATTTCGGCAATCTTGCCTTTATGTAACACTACACCACCGAATAACTGCACATCGTAATGCACCATGCTCCATACCATGTCATTACCACCAGCAATCCAATGGTTCTGCCAAATCGCCTTATCGTCCTCAATACGCACAAAATCTTTTCCTTGAGCAGCCAATTCACGGTCAAAATCGGTAGCGGTTACAACCAATTCCGGATTTTCAGAGAAACGGCGTGCAGTGTCTTTTACAATGGCAAAAGCCTGCGGAAGTACATCATCCAGTGCTTTTTCATATTTTTCCAGCACTTCTTTTTCCAGTTTGTCTATCTGCGCGAAGATGCCCTCACGATCTTCCAGTTCTGTAGTTTCGATAGTACCTTTCAATTCTTCTATCTTCTTTTGTTCCTCAGCAGCCGAATCAGAAATGTACTTCTTTAATTCTACTGTTTTTGCACGAAGCTCGTCATTGCTCAATTTGGCAATTTCCGGATAAACAGCCTTTATTTTATCAACCCATGGCTTGATTTCTTTCATGTCACGAGTGGCTTATTTCCAAACAATTTGCCAATAAATTCATTAAATCCCATTGTATTTTTTGTTTTTATTATTTTCTAATTTGATTACTTTTGAAAGTGCAAAGTTACAATAAAATGCTGATTTATTTGCACTTCTCTCCTTAATATTATTTTCTGATGTCTGTCATTGGTGCCAGAACGGCTGCATTAGGAGCACGAATACGCATGTAATGGGCTACGGTGGGTGCTATATTGCCTATTTTTATAGGCGCATGGATTATTTCCGGTTTCATTCCGTTCCCAATGAAAATCAATGGAGCCGACGCATATGAATAGCGTTGCACCTGCGTATCAAGCGAATGTTCACGGAATACAGTCCAGCCTGGTAAGACTTCTATCCATAAGTCTCCGGAACATATCGGGTTATAGTAATTCTTTATTTTATCAATGGTAGGAGTCCACGCTCCCAATTGCAAACGTTGTGAAGAATACACATCTTTCACTCCGCTGAACTGTACCAAGAATTCTGCCGCACGATTTAATATCTCGGATATATTCAGTTGTTTCTGCTCTATCAGCTTATGATTCAAGTATATTTGCTGCTCAAAATGCGCCTCCACCCATTGTCCTTCACCGTAAATAGCTGCCAAATAAAGGTTCAACAGAGCAGAACAACGTTCAATATGGAATTCTCCACCCGGTATTTTATATTGAGGAGAATCAACAGGATCAGCGTCAGCATATCCTGTAGAGGTTATAAAGAATAAAGTATTGTTCAAACCAACCTTCCGGTCTATCAATTCCAATAATTCAGCAATACTGTTGTCCAGACGTACATAGGTATCCTGCATTTCCATCGGGAGTTCTGCAGGAGCCTTATGATCATAATTCCCGGCATAATATGCCAGTGACAAAAAGTCCGGAACAGCATCCTTTCCAATGGAAGTATTACTAAAACAAGCATTAACCAAACGGTTTACCTCATCATTAGCATAAGGGCTTGTTTTCAATTTACGGTATTTATTTTTCCGCTCGTCATCGAAATTATGCTTGAACGTAACTTGTTTGTTCTCGCTAGTCAAATATTTATAGACAGTCACAGGCAAATAAGCTCCCACGACATATTGCCGATACGGAAATCCAATCCTTCACGGTCATTATAAGTAGTCACCCATGCAGGAAATGTACCATAATATGTACTGCCACTCCATTTTCCTGTTTCATCATTCAACCAGAATGCACCTTTCGAAGCATGACCGGCAGCCAACACCGCCATTTCACGTGTAGGAGCGATAGAATAAACTTCAGCTATTCCTTGTGTGGCTATTACCAACTCATCTGTCAAAGTCGACACCTTCATTTTCTGCGGAGAAGTGGACTCTGAAGTGTAAATACCCATAAAATCAGCATCGTCCACACAATTAAGAACTCGCAGAGTACTGCGGTCCATCCAGTTATCCCCCACGATTCCGTTGGTATAAGGTGTAGTGCCAGAATAAATGGCCGCTACAGCTGATGACTTATCCACATTAATAAAGTCATATTCGGCATTCCGATAAATCCGTCCTTCTCTCCACAACCGCTTGAAACCACGTTCACCGTATAAAGCCGAAAAAGCCTCTATATAATCAGTCCGCAACTGGTCAATAGTCAATCCGACCACCAACCTGGGAACCGCAGGAATGTTCTGTGCCTGCAACCCTGTTAATGCGATAACAGTCAAAAGAGAAGTTAAGATGCGTCCTTTCATTTATTGTTTTGTCTGTAATATAATAAAACGTGGTTTGCAGAACATATCAACAAACACAGTGCCAAAGGTAATACCGTTACATTGAATTTTTGCTGTACAAACGGCATTATCATTATAAAAAGTGTTAAATACGCTACATTTATTGTATGATAGAGGTCTTTTTTACCTTTTATAGCTCGACAAACCATGACCGGAAGGTAAAGTAAAGGGATAGGATTCAATAAAAGGATAAGCCAATTGGACCCTACCGTAGGATGAGTAGAAAAAAGGACCAGGAAAGTAATGACACACCCCGCTAACCCTTGTACACCAAAAAGAAGCAAATCCCAAATCCAGATTATTTTCCTGGTTTTAAACTGCAACCATCCTACAAAACAAGTAATTCCTATTAAAATAAAGACACACGCCAGGGGTGACAATGGAAAACCGTCACCAACATTCTCCGGTTCTGCATCCACCACCTTTTTTCATGCAGAATCAAAGGACGCACGCTGTCACCTACTACTATAGTCGCTTTTTTTGCCGCTTCCAGCAAATAAAAAGGGGCGAACATCTGCTTACGCGCATCAATAGGCTTATCAGCTTCACTGCCCAAACACATATCAATGCCCAACTCATCCCATTTGTGTCCTTTAGTATATTGATGGACAATATCCCGAAAAGAGAGCCCCTCCTTTCCTTCAGAATAAACAACCTTCCCTTCAATACACCTTTCTATTACATCACGCGCACGGGTAGTGCAATTATCATAGAAAAAGTTATAACGGTAAACCCTATTCTCCGGCAGATAATTCTCTTCCAGCAATCTTCTGAGTTCCTGTTTTTCCGAAATAGTCAAATTCAATGTCTGCTGATAGACCGAGGAACCACGCATAGCATAACTGCCTTCAAAATAAGGATAACGGGCTACGCCCAATTCATAATCAGTTTCTCCTTTGACAAAACGATAGATAAAATGGGGAGTATTAAAGCTGAACATACCATAATTAAACACCCAGTCCTCTCCACGTGCCTTATCCTCATAGCGCAATGCCGTATGCCCGAACAAAGCATATATTTCCGTACCGGGAGCACAAGTCATCAGACTTACCTTTATGTTATCTTCCTGACCTCTAACCGATTGGCCCAAGAAAAAGAATAACAATATCAATGCTATAATTAATTTATTCATAAATTCCATTCTCTGTTTACCGATGCAAAAGTACACCTAAATATTAATTAATTCCTCACAAATACCATTTTTTATTGCTATTCCTATTTATTTTTTGCGTTACTTTGCAGCCGAAAAGCAAAGTTGTGAATTTAATAATCGACATAGGAAACTCAGTAGCCAAATTGGCTATATTCGACAAAGGCGAGTTAGTTGAAGTATTTCGTGGCTCCAATCATTCTTTAGATTGCCTCCCGATGCTTTGCTCCCGATACCCGTTGAAACGAGGTATCATAGCTTCTGTCATAACACTAAGCAATACGATCCGGCACCAACTGGAAAGATTGCCTTTTAACATCATCGAATTAAGTCATGAAACCCCTGTTCCCGTCACTAATTTATATAAAACGCCTCAAACACTGGGCATGGACCGTTTAGCAGCTGTGGTCGCAGCAAACTGGCTGAAGCTGGACACGATGTGCTGGTTATTGACGCAGGAACCTGTGTCACATACGATTTTATTGACGCTGACGGAGCCTATCATGGAGGCAATATTTCTCCAGGAATGCGTATGCGTTTCAAGGCATTGAACATATTCACCGACAAACTTCCCAAAGTAAGCGCTAAAGGAGAAGTTCCGATGTATGGACAATCTACAGAAACGGCTATCCGGGCAGGAGTCATTCGCGGAATGGAATTTGAAATGAGCGGCTATATCACCCATCTTCAAAAGAATTATCCGGAGCTTTTGGTTTTTTTAACGGGCGGAGATGAATTTTCTTTTGATACAAAATTAAAAAGTATCATCTTTGCAGATAGATTTTTAGTATTGAAAGGTTTAAACAGAATATTAAGCTATAATGATAAATTATAAAAGACTGATTAGTGCGTCAATATTACTCACAGTCACAGGGCTGGCCGTAGCCCAAACAAGCACAAATTCTCCCTATACACGCTACGGCTTTGGTCAGTTAGCTGATCAAAATTTTGGTAACAGTAAAGCAATGGGAGGAATAGCATACGGTTTGCGAAACGGCTACCAAATCAACGCGTCTAATCCGGCATCTTATACAGCTATCGATTCATTGACATTCTTGTTCGATGCAGGAATGACTCTTCAAAATGCGAACTTCAAGGATGGTAATGTAAAAACCAATGCTAAAAACTCAAGTTTTGACTATTTGGCCATGCAATTCCGTCTATGGCAAAAATGGGAATGACAGTTGGTTTTCTTCCATTTTCCACAGTAGGTTACAACATTTCCAAAACACATGATTTTGAGGATGTAGACAATAACGGAAAGTGGGCCGAATCTTATAATGGCGACGGAGGCTTTCATCAGGTTTTTGTAGGATTAGGTTATAAAGTATTTAATAATTTGTCTGTTGGTGCAAATTTTTCATATCTTTATGGAGACATTACCCATCAATCCATGACAGCTATTGGAGCGACAGATACACGTAGTATCAAATTAGACAAATTTTCCATCAGTGATTATAAATTGGATTTGGTTTACAGTATACTTATAAGTTAAACAAGAAAAACACAATAAATGTAGGTGCCGTTTATACACTGGGACATACCTTGCACGGAGATGCATATAAATATCATCAGACAGGTACGGAAAGTAATGGTTCCATTTATGTACAGTCACAAACCGGCGATACTATTCCCAACCCGTTTAAAATGCCACATACATTTGGTGCAGGTCTTACTTATGTATATGACAACCGCCTGACGATTGGGGTTGACTATACTTTACAAAAATGGAATACAGCCGATCTGACTTGGAGCAAGTTCAACAAAGAAAGTGTGGAAATGAATAACCGCACAAAAATAGCTTTTGGTGCGGAATTCGTACCAAGTTATATCAGCCACAACTATCTGAAGCGTATCCGTTACCGTATGGGAGCTTATTATTCAACTCCTTATAATAAGGTAAGCTATACTGATCCGGACACAGGAGCAACCAGTTTTCAAGACGGTGCACGCGAATATGGCGTCAGTGTAGGTTTCGGACTTCCCATGTTCCAAAGTAAATCTATGCTGAACATTTCCGGACAATACATTAAAGTCAGTCCTAAATTTAAAGGATTAATGGAAGAGAACTATTTGAGAATCAATATCGGGCTCACTTTCAATGAACGTTGGTTCATGAAATGGAAAGTGGATTAATAAATGGAGAGAAGCAAATAAATAACAACAACTAAATTTATATACGATGAAAATGAAGATGGTAACAGCGCTGTTCGTTCTTTCCTTAGGTACAACAGCTTCTTTCGCTCAGACCGGAGCGTCAGACGGATCAAGATTCGGACATGGTGAAGACAGTATCCGATGCTTGAAAAATATCAGTATTTACACTGAGTATGTCAAAACTAACAATTTCAAGGACGCCTATACTCCTTGGATGAGCGTATTTACAGAAGCCCCCAAAGCTCAAGTAAGTACTTATACTAATGGTGCAAAAATTCTTCGTGCTTTAATAGCCGGTGAAAAAGATGCAGCTAAGCAAAAACAATACTTCAATGAACTGATGAAGTTCACGACCAGCGTATCCAATATCTGGACGATTTGAACAAGTTGGTTAAAAGAGATGCTACAAAGGGTTCAATTATCGGAATGAAGGCACATGACTACTTCACAATGGGTGGACAGGACATGAATGAAGCATACAACATGTTCAAAGAAGCCATTGAACTTGAAAAAGAAAATTCCGACTATTTTGTATTACAAGAATTCATGGATGCTGCTGCCCGTAAAATGAAGAGTGATGAAGCATACAAAGAACAATTCATTCAGGATTACTTGTTTGCATCAGGAGTTGCTGATGGAGCTTTAAAAGCTGCTACAAAGGAAAATGACAAAAAATTATTGAAAGTGGCAAAAGACAATATCGATGCATTTTCATTAACAGTGGTGTAGCGACTTGCGACAACCTACAAGCTATCTATGCTCCGAAGTTGAACAAAACAAAACTAATTTGGATTATCTGAAGCAAGTTATTTCTGTAATGCAGATGCTAAACTGTACAGAACAGGAAGCTTACTTTGCTGCATCTGAAGCCGCACATGCCATCGAACCGACTGCCGAAACTGCTGTAGGTTGCGGATACATGTATTACAAGAAAGGTGATATGGACAAATGTATCGACTATTTTGATCAGGCTATCAACTTAGAACAAGACCCATTAAAGAAAGCCGACTATGCATACAAAACCGCTGCTATTTTATTCAGCAAAAAACAGTTGAGCAAGGCAAAACAATATGCGCTGAAGTCAATCTCATTGGATGGAAACAATGGTAAGCCTTACATTTTAATTGCTAATATGTATGCATCAAGCCCTAACTGGAGTGATGAAGCCGCATTGAACAAGTGTACTTATTTTGCTGTTATCGACAAATTACAGAAAGCAAAAAGTGTAGATCCTAGTGTTGCTGAAGAAGCAAATAAACTAATTGGTACTTATGCAGCCCATACTCCTAAAGACGCAGACTTGTTCTTCCTCAGCTTGAAGAAAGGTGACTCTGTTACAATCGGTGGATGGATTGGTGAAACAACAACTATCAGATAATTATGTCGTCTGAAAAAAAACAAGAATCACACTTTATATTTCTAAACATAACAGTTGCCATTTGGGCAACTGTTATGTTTGTTTTATTCCCAGCATGCTCAGGAGGCGAAAAAAATCTGGCGGAAGCCATTACAGAAAGAGATTCATTGCCTAGCATGAAAACATTGGGGGTTACTACCCTTATATCCGATTCCGGTATTACCCGCTACAAAATTATCACAGAAGAATGGGAAATTTATGATAAAAAGAACCCTCCTTATTGGGCTTTTGAAAAAGGAGTTTATCTGGAAAAGTTTGATTCCCTATTCCATATTGATGCCAGCATAAAAGCCGATACAGCCTATTACTACGAGAAAAAGAAACTTTGGGAATTGAGAAGCAATGTGCATATCCGCAGCCAAAGAGGCGACAAATTTGACACAGACCTGCTCTTTTGGGATGAAAAACAGGAAAGGGTCTATTCTGACAAATTTATCCGCATTGAACAAGAAGACAAAATCATTACCGGTTATGGATTTGAATCCAACCAGCAAATGACAGAATATCAAATTTATAATAACACAGGTATTTTCACTGTAGAAGATACAGCACCAGCAGACAGTACAAAAGCTGTTGCAAATAGCACCAGACTGATTCGATACGCTAATTCACTCACTATTATGGGTATTATTATACAAATTCTTATCACAATGGCTTTTTCCGCTTTTTTCTCCGGCATGGAAATAGCCTTTGTTTCATCCAATAAATTACGTTTTGAAATGGATCGTAACAGCCAAAGCATAAATTCACGTATACTTTCCATCTTCTTTCATAATCCGAACAATTTTATCTCTACCATGTTGGTAGGGAACAACATCGCTTTGGTCATTTACGGTATATTGATGGCACAAGTCATTGAACAAAACTTGCTGGCAGGATTGATAGACAACCACTTTTTATTAGTACTGATCCAAACAATTATTTCCACATTAATCATCTTGGTCACAGGAGAGTTCCTTCCTAAAACCTTATTTAAGATTAATCCCAATTTCACTCTGAATATTTTTGCAGTTCCCACTTACATTTGCTATGTCTTGCTCTATCCCATCAGCAAGTTTGCTTCGGGAATATCCAATATATTACTTTACATAATAGGCATTAAAACAAATAAAGAAGCCAATGAAAAAGCTTTTACCAAGTCGATCTAGATTACTTTATTCAAAGCAGTATACAAGATGTTCAAAATGAACAAGACATAGACACCGAAGTCAAGATATTCCAAAATGCACTAGATTTTTCGAATATCAGAATTAGGGATTGTATGGTACCCAGAACCGAAATTGTTGCCATAGAATATGGAACTCCCATAGAAGAACTAAAAGCCCGCTTCATTGAAAGCGGAATCAGTAAAATCATTGTCTATAAAGAAAACATTGACAATATTATAGGTTATATCCATTCTTCTGAAATGTTTCGTGAACAGACCGACTGGACTAAGAGTGTACGCCAACTACCTATTGCTCCCGAAACGATGGGAGCGCATAAGCTGATGAAACTATTCATGCAGCAAAAGAAATCCTTAGCTGTAGTAGTCGATGAATTCGGAGGTACATCCGGCATCGTGGCGCTAGAAGATTTAGTGGAAGAAATTTTCGGTGAAATAGAAGACGAGCATGACACGACTTCTTACATAGCCAAATCTGTCGGTGACAATGAATACATCCTTTCCGGACGTCTGGAATCGAAAAAGTCAATGAATTGTTCTCACTTGACCTACCGGAAAATGATGATTACCAAACTATCGGTGGACTCATCCTGCACCAATACCAAAGCTTCCCCAAAATACATGAAGAGATCACTTTCGATAAATTCCATTTCAAAATAATTAAAGTAACAGCAACCAAAATTGAATTAGTAAAGTTGAAAGTAACCGAATAATAGATTTTTTTCACAATAAAATAGCTTGTAAGCTGCATTTTTTGTATCTTCGTGCGCTAAATCTATGAAGTATAAAAAAACAATAAACAAAAATAGTAAAATTAAATGGCAACATTACAAACAATCAGAAGTAAAGGCCTCTGTTGGTCGTTGTAATCGGACTTGCCCTCTTCGCATTCATTGCCGGAGACGCATGGAAGGTTCTCCAACCACATCAGGGTAAACAAGACGTAGGTGAAGTGAATGGAAAAACACTTACAGCACAAGAGTATCAAAAATGGTAGACGAATACACAGAAGTCATTAAATTGACACAAGGTGTTTCTGCATTAAATGACGACCAACTGACTCAAGTGAAAGACCAAGTATGGCAATCTTACGTAAATAACCAATTAATCGCAGCAGAAGCTGCAAAATTGGGACTGACTGTCAGCAAAGCTGAAGTTCAAGCAATCATTGAGGAGGGTACTAACCCCTTATTAATGCAAACTCCGTTCCGCAATCCGCAAACCGGTGCTTTCGACAAAGATATGCTGAAAAAATTCCTGGTAGATTACGCTCACCTGGATGCAAGCAAAATGCCTGCACAATATGTAGAATACTATCAAAAAATGGGAGCTTTTTGGAATTTTATTGAAAAGACTTTGATCCAATCTACTTTAGCTGAAAAATATCAGAACCTGATTGCAAAATCATTGATTTCAAATCCGGTTGCAGCTGAAGATGCGTTTACATCACGCACTGAACAATCAGACGTTTTACTGGCTGCAATTCCTTATTCTTCTATCAGCGATTCAACTATCACGGTTTCAAACAGCGAAATCAAAGATCTGTATAACAAGAAAAAAAGTTCTTTCGAACAGCCGGTTGAAACTCGTAACATCAAATACATTGATGTATTGGTAACTCCATCTGAAGAAGATCGCAAAGAAGTATTAAATGAAGTAACCGAATATGCCAACCAGCTAGGTACCGCTGCCGACATGAACACATTCATCCGTTCCACCGGCTCTGTTGTTCCTTTTTCTGAAATTGCAATCAACAAGACTGTATATCCTAATGATGTAGTTGCTCGTTTGGACTCTGTAACTATCAACGAAGTATATGGTCCTTACTATAATCAGGCAGATGATTCATATAATGCTTTTAAAATTATTGCCAAGCAGACTGCTCCCGATTCAATCCAATATCGTCAAATTCAGGTATATGCTGAAGATGCTGCTAAAACCGCAACTTTAGCCGATAGTATTTTCAATGCACTGAAAGATGGAGCTGACTTTGCTGATATCGCAAAAAATATGGTCAGACAGGTGAAGCAACCTGGTTGACTGCACGCAACTATGAAGGTGCTGCATTAGATGCTGACAATGCTAAATACATCAACACATTGATTAACTCTAATGTTAAAGAATTAAGCAATCTTCAGATCGGACAAGCTAACGTTATTCTTCAAGTGTTGGATAAAAAAGCCATGAAAGATAAATATAAAGTTGCAGTGATTAAACGTCCGGTTGAATTCAGCAAAGAAACATACAACAAGGCATATAATGATTTCAGCCAATTCGTAGCGCAGAACACTACAATGGATAAGATTGTTGCCAATGCAGAAGAAAGCGGATACCGCTTGTTAGAACGTGCTGATTTCCGTAGCGCAGAACACCGTGTGGGTGGTGTAAAAGGAACCCGTGAAGCGTTGAAATGGATTTTTGCAGCCAAAGAAGGTGAAGTGTCTCCATTGTATGAATGTGGTGAGAACGATCATCTGATGGTAGTTGCTCTTGAAAAGATTAATCCTGCCGGATATCGTAATATCAACTTGGTTGCCGACATGCTGAAAGCAGAAATCATCAAAGATAAAAAAGCTGAAAAACTGATAGCTGAAATGAAAGGTGCAAACAGCATTGACCAAGTGAAAAATATGGCAAATGCAGTTAGCGATTCTGTAAAACATATCACTTTCTCTGCTCCGGCATATGTTTCAGTAACTCGCGCCAGCGAACCAGCTTTAGGTGCTTATGCAAGCAAAGCTGAAGTAAACAAGTTAACTGGTCCTATCAAGGGTAATGCAGGTGTTTACATGATTCAGGTTTATAACAAAGAAAAAAGTGCAGAAGAATTTGATGCTAAAAACGAAGAAAACAACTTGTCTAATATGGCAGGACGTTATGCTAGCAGTTTCATCAATGACCTCTACAAAAAAGCTGAAGTGAAAGATGACCGTTATCTGTACTTCTAATCTGTAGTATATAATCCTATAAATATAAAAACAGGCTGTATCAAATGATTGGTACAGCCTGTTTTTATATTCTTCCTGTCGTTGGTGACAGGACGTTTAAAAGATCAAGAGCTTTTAAAAAAGATAACCGCCTTTTTAAAAAAGAACAAGAGCTTTTTTAAAAACGTCTTGATCTTTTTTACCCCTGCCGAAAATTCCATCGTAAGCCTCATTTCGTAGAAACCCTTCTCATGCATACTTCTTACGATAGAAAAGCCTGAAAATGTCCTACTTTGCATCAAACACAAACAGCCTGTAAAAAATATACATAACTGACAACAAGCATGTTATGTAAAAAGAAACTTCAAAACATAGTGAGGGCATGAGAGTATAAGTGAAAGCAAGTATTTTTACCGTCAACACATAAGTAATTTATAATTAGCCTGTTATACACACAATGAGGGCATGAGGGCATACATGCTCGAAGTTCCTGTATCGAAAAACTGACAGGTCAGAGATACTTCCGAAAGTTGACCGAAGAACAAAATGATCCTTCAAGAACGGTAATCCTCCTTAATGTTACAGGTGGACTCCCAAAACTGTCAAAACATCGAAATCTCAAGTCCAAAGTAGCAATATATATAAGCTACCAACTAAAAATAATGGGAATGGTGAATTGATTCACATAAAACTCCCGATACCATTTCTTTGAATTGAAATAATACCCCGTACTCCATTTTTCATTCACTAATTGAAGTACCCGCAATGCTTCGGCATCCATTAATGGATCAAGTCCTCTCACCAGCCGAAAATCTTTCATTGAACCATCTATATCCACATTGAAACTATAAATCACCCGTCCCTGCTTTCCCGTAGCCTTCATTTCGGGAGTTATTTTCAGATGAGAATTTATAAATTGCGTCAAAGCAACAGTACCACCGGGATAAGAAGAGTATCTATAAGGCTCCCAAGTGGTCTTTTCCAAATCTTCCTGTGCACATTCCCTATACAATAAATAATGTTCCAGATCCTCTTTCCAAAAACGCATAGTCAAAAAATAATCATATGGCACAGGTTTGCTGTTTTTCATGCAGGAATCAGCCGGGGAAAATTAGAAAGAATACGTATAGCCTCTTTATCAAAAGCCGGATGAGTGCCTTTTATCACACGGATATTCATAATCTCCCCGTTTTCATTCACCGTAAAACGGCAAATAGCAACGGCTTTATCCACTTTATCATCAGGCCAACCCATATTTCCCATAACAAGACTACGAATATCATCTGGAAAGACAGGCATGGAATCGACAAATTGTCCCCTGCAAGATTCCAGAACTTGCTGCTGCCTCCAAATGCGGTCACTGTAAATATCAGGATTAAAAGGAATATGAAAGACTACAGTACTATCTATATCTCTACCCGCTTTCTTTGCAGGCTGCCATTCACGCATCCCCTCAATCACATCTTCGGCCGCCTTGGCAAACAAAGGATGAGTGGCTTCAATATATTTACTACGGACAATACCCAAACTATCAATGCGGAGTGTACACACTGCTTCACCTGCAATATCCGCCTTCAATAAAGAATCCGGATATACAAGCTGCCACACAGCATAATCCGTAATACCTTTTACTGTGGGATAATATGGTGGAAGATTCATATTCTTTTGTGCATAAAAAGATAGAAAGGGAAATATGCACCCTATTAATAAAAGTGATAATCTATTATTCATGTCTAAGTCAAGTTTTCACAAATTTAGCGACTACACATGATATAAACAATACCACTAACATTAATATATATAAAAGAAAGCGGAGATGCCTCATCGCACCCCCGCTTTCTATACTAAATACTAACTATTAATTATTTTCAGGACGAAGTTACGTACGGTTACAGCCGTCTGCCACATTTCGCTTTCACGCAATGCTTTCAATTCTTCTTCCAATTTTCACGATATCGGGTTTAGAGTTAGAATCGATAGAATCTGAGCCTCGTTGCCAGTCTTCACACTGTGATATAACTTTTCAACTACAGGTTGATAGCATCATGAAACGGAGTCATCCAATCCAATGCACCGCGCTGAGCAGTAGTAGAGCAGTTAGCATACATCCAGTCCATACCATTCTTAGCAAACAAAGGCATCAATGACTGGGTTAATTCTTCTACAGTTTCATTAAACGCTTCAGAAGGGCTATGTCCGTTTTCACGCAATACTTCATACTGAGCCAACAACAATCCCTGGATAGCCCCCATTAAGAACCGCGTTCACCAGTCAAGTCAGAAGTTGCTTCACGCTGGAAGTCGTTTCGAACAAATAGCCTGAACCGATACCAATACCCAATGCAATAGTACGTTCATAAGCCTTGCCGGTTACATCCTGATAGATAGCGTATGAAGAGTTCAAACCACGACCTTCCAAGAACATGGTACGCAGTGAAGTACCCGACCCTTTAGGAGCTACCATGATCACATCAATATCAGCAGGAGGAACTACCCCTGTACGGTCACTCCAAGTAATAGCAAAGCCATGAGAGAAATAAAGTGCCTTGCCTTGAGTCAAGCAAGGTTTGATAGTCGGCCATACAGACATAACAGCTGCATCAGATAACAGACACATTACGATAGTCGCTTTCTGACAAGCCTCTTCAATACCAAACAGAGTTTCACCCGGAACCCATCCGTCAGCAACTGCTTTTTCATATGTTTTTCCCGGACGCTGACCAACGATTACATTGAAACCATTGTCCCGGAGATTCAAAGACTGCCCCGGTCCCTGCACACCATACCCGATCACAGCGATTGTTTCATCTTTCAATACTTCACGTGCTTTTTCCAAAGGAAATTCATCGCGGATAACTACAGTTTCTGTAACGCCGCCAAAATTCAATTGTGCATTTTAATTATAAATTAAAATTAAAATTAGATCTAATAAATATCACCTTACTGCGAACGACAACATCTGTGCCATTCTTCTTCACCTCTATATCATATTCTTTCTCCCCCACTTCCTCGCGGTAGAAACTCAATATATCACCATAATAACTTCAGCTACATAAGCCATCTCAAAACGTTTAATCCGTTTCTCCTTAAAAAATTCTATAGGAAACAGGTCGAGAATATGTTCTATATACTTAATACTGTTCACATGACCATTGATATCAATATCGCTATATCTGGTCTGGTATTCAGAAACCGGAGTTTTCTCTGTCACCTTAATACGACCGGGCTTGCTTATAGGACATTCCTTATCGCATACATAATCAGTGATACTACCTCCGTGAAGCGTAAGCAAGTCAGCAGGTTTGCGAGTTTCCATACTGATCATCGCCCATACGGAACGGGCGTATCCGACAGCTTTTCCTTCCTTATCCAAAATTGCAAAATTACGGTCTGTAAAAAGGCGATACACGTTCTCCACCCATGTCTGAATACTGAATCCCTCATATTGACAAGGCATATTCTCTAACTCTACAGCTAAACGGGAAAGTACCCATGTATAATGATTCTCATTGAGTGTAGCAATTCCAAATCCCCGGTCGGCAGCATGAAAGCCGGCACAATTCAGCAAATGGTTACCCAGCACACTCATAGTCAACTTTCCACTGAAATCACAGTGAAAGGGTTCTGCCACAAATCTGTATGTTCCTACTTTATTCTCACTCATCATTATTCCGTTTTTTGCTGGCGATACTTTTCCTCGCGTTGGGTCAGATATTCGTTCACACGCTCGAAACAGCTGGTAGTAATCGCCACACGTCCCGAACGTACAAACTGCAACACACATCCCAATCCGCGCAACTCCTCATAAAGAGCAGTAATTTCCTCACTCATTCCATTCTTTTCAACAATAGAGAAAACCGGATTTACTTCTACAATGCGGGCACTATAACGGCGGATAACTTTAGATGCCATAGGATTCTCCTGAAATTCAGGAGTAGAAACCTTGTACAAAGCAATCTCATGCTGATAAATCTCACTATCAGTAAAATAATGTGCCTGCAAAACATCTATTTTCTTCTCAATCTGCTTCACCACCTTTTCTATCACATCCTGAGTAGTCCAGACAGTAATAGTATATTTATGCACTCCCTTGATGGAAGACGCAGAAACATTAAGACTTTCGATATTGATTTGGCGACGAGTAAACACAGCGTAATCTGGTTCAGCAAACCGGCGATATTTTCTGAATGAACGATTAATGTATATAATGTCTTATCCATAATTATTAAATTAGCATTCCAGTAACATCTGATTCACCGAGCTTCCCGGAGGTGTCATCGGCAATACATTTCCCTCTTCTATCACACAAGCCTCCAACAGGAACGGCCCGTCATTAGCCAGCATCTCATGGATAGCATCCTGCAATTCCTCGCGCTTCATGACACGACGGGCAGGAATCTCGTATGCCTCGGCAATCTTCATGTAATCCGGATTCAACATCGGAGTAAATGAATAACGATGACCGAAAAACATAGCTTGCCACTGACGAACATTACCCAAATAGTTATTGTTCAACAAAATAATCTTTACCGGCGCTTTTTGCTCCATGATAGTTCCCAATTCTTGAATATTCATCTGCAAACCGCCATCACCCATAAATACGCATACAGTACGATCCGGGCAACCGAAAGTAGCGCCTATAGCAGCGGGAAGACCGAATCCCATTGTTCCCAATCCACCCGAAGTTACAATGCTGCGGTTCTTACTGTATTTAAAATAACGAGCAGCCATCATTTGGTTCTGTCCCACATCTGTCACCAGTACGGCCTCATTATTCGAAGCCTCACTCACCGCACGCACCACTTCACCCATATTCAATGCCCCGTCAACAGGATGAATTTCTTTACTGATAACATGTTCATATTCCGTCTTTTCATATTCAGCAAAGCTATCAATCCATTCGGAATGTTTATTCTCCCGGATAAGTTGCGTCAGCATAGCTAGCGTATGTTTACAATTACCTAATACGGGTACATCCACTTTTACATTCTTGTCTATTTCAGAATGGTCAATATCCAAATGAATCACCTTTGCCTGTTTAGCATATGTCTCTAATTTTCCGGTTACACGGTCGTCAAAGCGCATACCTACGGCAATCAACACATCACATTCATTAGTCTTGACATTGGGCCCCAGATTTCCATGCATACCTAACATTCCTTTATTTAAAGGATGCGAAGTCGGTATAGCCGAAAGTCCCAGCAAAGTACAGCCACAAGGCATATCGGCTTTTTCTATGAATGCACGTAACTCATCTTGCGCGTTACCCAACTCTACCCCCTGCCCTACCAACACTAATGGCCTTTGGGCATTGTTTATCAATTCGGCAGCCTCCTGAAGAGATTCCTTATCAGGATTAGGTTCCGGATCATAACTACGGATAAAATCAAGCTTCATCGGTTCATAATCCACCATCTCCACTTGTGCATTCTTGGCAAAGTCCAGAACAACAGGACCGGGACGTCCGCTTTTGGCTATATAGAAAGCACGGGCTACAGCCCAAGCTACATCTTCCGCACGGCGAATTTGGTAACTCCATTTGGTAATAGGCTGAGTGATGCCCACCAGATCTACTTCCTGAAAAGCATCCGTACCCAAAAAGAAGCTCCTACCTGTCCGGCAATCACCACAATAGGCGTGCTGTCAATCATAGCATCGGCAATGCCGGTGATGGTATTTGTCGCACCGGGTCCGCTAGTCACCAAACAGACACCAACCTCCCCGGATACGCGGGCAAATCCCTGTGCTGCATGGGCAGCTCCCTGTTCATGACGGACCAATATATGGTTCAATGTATCTTTATGATGATATAAAGCATCAAAAGTAGGCATGATAGAACCTCCGGGATATCCGAAAAGAGTTTTTACTCCTTGATACTCCAAAGAACGCATCATCGCCTCTGCTCCTGTTATCTTTTCTTTTGCCATAATTGTTTAGTTGAGAATTGAGATTCAAAAAAATACGATGCCGGACAACTGGCCGATGACAACGAAACTGTTTTTTATTCTCAATTTTTAATTTCTAATTTAGTCAATGATTCTCACTCCTCCTTTATCTGCAGAACTTACCATACTAGCGTATGCCTTCAAGCTTTTAGGAACTTTACGGTCGCGGGTCACCGGTGCCATCGGTCGGGCGGCCAATTCTTCGTCGCTCAGTTTCACATTGATACTGCGGTTCGGAATATCGATTTCAATTATATCACCATCCACTATTTTTCCGATATTACCACCCGCTGCAGCTTCGGGAGAAATATGCCCGATGCTTAATCCCGAGGTTCCTCCACTAAAACGTCCGTCGGTAATCAGAGCACATTCTTTTCCTAAATGCTTGGATTTGATATAAGAAGTAGGATAAAGCATTTCCTGCATACCGGGACCACCTTTCGGACCTTCATGAGTGATAACAACAACATCTCCGCTGACTACCTTTCCTCCTAGAATACCTTCACAAGCAGCATCCTGCGAATCGAACACCTTGGCAGGTCCCGAGAATTTCCAAATACTTTCATCCACTCCGGCTGTTTTCACTACGCAACCATCCTGTGCAATGTTCCCTTTCAAAACAGCCAAACCTCCGTCCTTACTATAAGCATGTTGCAAATCACGGATACAACCATTGGCACGATCTGTATCCAGTTCTTTATAAACAGCATTCTGAGAACCCAGCTTTATATTGAATTTGTTTCCCGGAGCACTTGAATAGATACGTTTTGCTTCAGTATCCACTTCCTTCTTACATATATTATATTTTTCGACAGCTTCCGCCAATGTCAGACCGTCCACTCGTTTCACATCGGTTTTCAGCAAACCACCCTTGGATAATTCTCCCAATATATTAAGGATACCGCCGGCACGGTTCACATCCTGGATATGATATTTCTGTGTGTTCGGAGCTACTTACACAAACAAGGCACATGGCGTGAAAGCATATCAATATCATCATCTTGAAATCTACTTCCGCCTCGTGGGCGATAGCTAAAAGATGGAGCACAGTATTGGTGGAACCACCCATTGCAATATCCAATGTCATGGCATTCAGAAAAGCATCACGAGTAGCAATGCTGCGTGGCAACACGCTGTCATCTCCTTCCTCATAGTATTTATAAGCATTCTTCACTATCAGAGCAGCCGCATCTTTAAACAACTGAGTACGATTGGCATGAGTTGCCAAAATAGTGCCATTACCCGGAAGTCCCAGACCAATAGCCTCATTAAGACAATTCATGGAATTAGCCGTAAACATACCTGAACAGCATCCACAGCCGGGACACGCATTATCTTCTATTTGAGCCACATCCTCATCGCTGACCGATGCATCAGCAGATTTAATCATGGCGTCTATCAAATCAAGATGCTGGTTATTCCATTCTCCTGCCTCCATAGGACCACCCGATACAAAAACAGTCGGTATGTTCAGCCGCATGGCAGCCATCAGCATACCCGGAGTGATTTTGTCACAATTACTGATACACACCATTGCATCCGCCTTATGAGCATTCACCATATATTCCACGCTGTCGGCAATGATATCACGACTGGGCAGTGAATATAGCATACCATCGTGTCCCATAGCTATTCCGTCATCAATGGCAATTGTATTGAACTCTGCTGCAAAACATCCCAGTTTTTCGATCTCGGCTTTTACTTGCTGACCTATTTCATGCAGATGGGTATGTCCCGGAACAAACTGTGTAAACGAATTTACTATGGCTATAATGGCTTGCCCATCATTTCTTTTTTCATGCCGTTAGCTACCCATAAAGCTCTCGCTCCTGCCATACGGCGACTGTGTGCTAAACGAACTGCGTAACTGATTCTTCATCTTATTCTAAATCTATAACGTCCTATACTTATTGAAAAAGCCTTCCTCACCATGTGAGAAAGGCTTTCAATTATTTCTTTATATGTACAACTACACATACACAACCTTTCTCACGCTCCCAGTGTGACCACCACGACGCGAATAATATGCAGGACTGCCAGGTTATTTAGAGTAGTAATATTCATATATCTGTTTTCTTTGTTTCTTTAACGACTGCAAAGGTAAAGCGTTTTTTGTAACAAACAAATAAAATGAAGATTTTTTTCTTATAAATTATCATTCGTAACTAAATCGGGCTTTAAACAATCATTTTATCACAAATATACACTATATCTTCCGACGGATAAATAAAAAAGAGAATACAAACCAATGCACTCTCTTTTCTATTCATTTATTTCACTTTATAAATTTATTTATTCGCCGCATCTTCCATATAGGAATCCAACCCTTTGTTTTTCAATGTGACATTCAACAACTGCACATACTTCTTGTACTGCTCATTTGTCAATGTACGTTTCATCAGTTTGAAGTTTCCATATACGGCTTCACGCAATTTTTTACCTTGTTTAGCTTCTTTTGCGTAGCTTGCGCTTTGCACTTTGTCAGCAAAATAATCAGAAATATTAGCAACCTCCTCCATCTGACGTGCATCCAGATTCAAATATTTGCTCAACTTTGCGACGTTAACATCTACCTTCCAATCTTTACCTTCTACTTTTTCTCCTGCAAAACTTGTAGCTGACATTCCTAATGCCACTACAACCAACAATACTAAACGTTTCATAATACCTAAAATTTTAATTTGTTAAACCTAAAAACAATTTACTTAGTACCTAAGAACTAAATAATACCTTTTAAAAACAATCTCGTTATCTCTTTCTCTTTACGTTGCAAATATAACAACATGCTTTATAACATGTTGTCATATATCTGTTAATTAAAGCAAACATCTATCAAAACGAGCAGTTAATTGATTTATATCAAGGATTAAACGCCACCGAAAATGCATTTATAGTATCATAATAACAAATTTATGTAATATAAACGTAATAACAAAGGATTAAGGGGAATTAATTCGTATCTTTGCCAACGGAAAACTTACGTAAGTAGTTTATATTACATTATTATAATAAGAAAACATGGAAAATAAGTACATCACCGTAGCATACAAACTTTATGTAATGCAAGACGGCCAGAAAACATTGGTAGAAGAAGCAACTGTAGAACATCCTTTCCAGTTCATATCCGGCTTAGGAACCACACTGGAACGCTTTGAAACAGAAATAACAGCCTTGAAGAAGGGTGATAAATTTGAATTTGTCATTCCTACCGCAGAAGCCTACGGAGAATATATGCCCGAAGGTGTGCGCACTGTATCTAAAGATATGTTCACCATTGATGGTGTTTTGATGAAGAACGTATCTTCCCGGGGGCTGTCATTCCCTTACAGGACAATGAAGGCCATCACTTCTACGCTACCGTAAGCGAAGTAACCAATGACACTGTTACTGTAGATTTAAACCATCCTCATGCAGGTAAAGATCTCACTTTTGAAGGTGAAGTAGTAGAATCCCGCACAGCACTAATGAAGAAATTCAGGAAATGGTAAAAATGATGAGTGGAGAAGGATGCGGCTGTGGTTGTGGTGACTGCGGAGGTGGATGCGGTGATGGTTGTAGTGATGAAAACAACTGTGGATGCGGACATTGCCACTAATCCAATTTGAAAAATAATAAAACGAGAAAAGGGCGGATTTTTTGTTCCGCCCTTTTTGTTTCTCTCTATAGGATATCCGGATATTTCTTAATCTTTTCAGAATACTCCTATCGATAATATAAATTCTATCGCAAAATTATCGCTTTATTACTTTTCCACATTCTGTGTAATCGTTCCATTTCCAGGATTAGATACGGCTTCACGCGGAAAAGGCATAATCCATAAATGCGAATCAGACTTTAGAATATACTCTTTTCCTTCAATAGTGCGTGGAAAAGTACGGGCATACTCCGGATCCTTATTCAAACGTCTATAATCACAATATATAACCTGAGTCTGGATATATTCACTCTCTTTATCTCTTATTATTTTTCCACTGCTTCTTTCGTTGTTGCAGCAGTCCAATCTTGATAAAACTCAAGAAGAATACGTGTTTTTCTCACCTTATTCACCAGTTCCATTGCTTCTCTAATATTAGCTTCTCCCCCTTTACGAGCCAAACATTCGGCCTTTATATAATACATTTCAGGTGAACGCATACCTCCTTTATTCATTTCCAAAGCATAGATACCCGCATAATAAGGAATACCGGAAGATGACACTCTGGATTTCCAATGGGTCAGCAGACGAGTATCCCCCTTTTCAAAACGAGCCGCCCGTTCAGGAGAAATAGCGTAGCTTGTGTTATTCAAGCCAGTCCAGCCTGAAGTGGAAGATCCATAACAATAAATATAATTCTCTACATTATCTGTTTCAGGATTACCGGCTACCCCTGATGTATAATTCTTGGGATCATCATAGCGCTCCTTATCCGCCTCATAAAGATCTATCCAGTTAAAAAGCTGGTCATTTTGCTCCAATGCCAATGAAGCGTTCTTCAAAGCATTGTCATAATCCCCCACAGACAAATACACTCGAGCCAACATACCATATCCAAGTGCCCGATTAGGATGAAGAATCGACTCACTATGTACAGGCAGATCTTCAACCGCCTTATTCAAATCATCAAGCATAAACTCATAGATTGTTTGCAAAGTTACCTGCGGCGACGGAGCCTCCACAGAAGCCGAAGTTATCAAAGGAACTGACAGTTTATCCTTAGTAGCCTCATCATACTGGTCAGCATAAAAATTAGCCAAATAAAAATAATGCATGGCTCTAAGAACACGTCCCTGAGCTATTAACTGACGGCGCTGAACCTCCGTACATTCTGTCGCATCCGGTACATCCTCTACGATTAGATTCCACGCAAAAAGTCCCTCATAAGCATTAAAATAAGGGTTCTTATCATTGCCTGTCATTAAGTCTATTCGATTTACAGATTCATCTGCGTAATAATTGGCACGTGTTAACGACGGACTAGTTACGGCAGAAGGAAGTTTAAATATATCTCCTGCTAATACCGCAAGCTGATCGGGATCAAGAAAATGGTAGGAAAAATTATTTCGGATAAAAGCATTATAGTCTTCCCATGTCTTCGGAATCTTCTGCCTTCGGCACATCATCCAAATAATCATCACAAGCGGAAAGCATCATAGCCACCATAACAAAAAGCAGACTGCTTATCTTTATCATTTGTTTTTTCATATTATTCATCCTTTAAAAATTCAAATACAATCCCCATACATAATTCGGTTTCACTTTACCGCCTAAATCGTAATTCGCTTTACTATCAAAAGCAAATGTTGCTACATTCTCTACATTGAACTGAAGACGAGCGCCGGAAAGAGAAATTTTCTTGCACCAATGGGCCGGAACTCTGTACGCCAATGAAATATTACTCAAACGAATATTTGATGCATCATACACAAACAAATCCGAATAACGATATAATTCCGTACGGTGTGTATTAAAATTCTCCGTATCATTAGAGAAAAGCAGACGTGGTACGTCCGTTACATCCCCAGGCTGAGTCCAACGGTCCACTATACCCTTAGCAGTAGATGTAATACGTCCGTTCGACATATTAATGCTTGGAATATTGCTTGACCGCAACTTGTGACCTGCATCCAATATCAGCATTGCTGAAAATTCAAAACCTTTATAACGTAATACATTGGTTAACGAAGCATTATGTATAGGAACAGTCGTACCACAATAAACCAATGCATGATAATCACGTGCAGGACCTGAAGTGACATTATTTTCCGCATCATATACCTGTGGATCACCATTCTCATTCAATCCAGCCCACTTATACGCATAAATACCATATAATGGTTTTCCAACCATAGGATAACTGGTAGGCATACTTATACGGCTATCCCACAAACTTGGTTGCACACTGATGTGTTTTACTTTATTACGATTAAATGCATATAACAATGAAGCGTTCCAACTAAAGTCCTTCTGACGGATAATCTCTCCGCTCAAAGTGATTTCCACTCCCCGGTTTACCATTTTCCATTATTCGTCATCAACGTTGTATAGCCAAACCCTTGTGTAGGACTACCATTTATAGCAGCAAGTAGATCAACACTATATTTATTATAATACTCTATTGTTCCCGACAGACGATGACGGAACAAAGCAAAATCTACACCTACATTCACAGTCGTTGTCTTTTCCCAACGGATATCCTTATTGGGAGGAGTATTCACAGACCCTGCCATACCATCCACAAGGCTGGAATCATAATAGGAAGCTATCAGATAGGGAGCTGTATTACGCCCAATATTACCACCAATACCGTATGAAGCGCGTAATTTCAACATGTCTACAAAATCCGCTTGAAAGAATTTCTCTTTATAGATATTCCAACTTCCCCCGACTGACCATAAAGGTTTATTCTGGTATTTCGAATTAGTTCCCCACAAGTTCGAACGATCCCAACGAATACTTCCAGAAGTACATATTTATCATCATACGTATACGATGCATTCGAATAGAAGGAAACAAAACGATTAAGCAATTCACGAGACGAAGCAATACTATTCTGATCTAACTGAGCAGATCCTAACAAGCCCGAAAAATAAGCCAAATCTTTCATATTATAATTTTGCCATGTTTTAAGCTCCGGATCATATCCGTATACCGTATTTTCATCAAAATTAATCAATGAATGGCGCACTTCCTGTCCTAATATCCATACTAAATTATGCTTTTCATCAAATGTTTTATCAAGACTCAACTGTTGACGGAAGTTATAACTATGTTTGCTGTTCTTCAACGTATGAAACGAATCTCCATTCGGCAGATTATATACCAAAGAACTGCCATTCGGTGATTTGCTGGTAAAATCATTAATACGCTTACGCATAAAATTTGACTCTTTCTCACCCAATGATTCATAATCCGAATCACTTGTTTCATATTGGAACATCACATTGTAATTCAACCAAGAAGTCAAATCAAACTTCAACTTAGCATAAGCGCGGGTTTCAAAAGTTTTGGTTGTATTAAGAGCATAATTCAACTCATCCATCGGCACGAGATCTTCTGAATACAGCCCATATTGATCCACTAAATCACGACGTGACTTGTCACTTTGTGAAGGTGCCACAAAATAACTTCCATCTGCATTGACCAACGGATCATAAGGCATGACAGAAAAGCCCGGATCAAACAAATCATATGACTGGTTCTTCTCTTTGCCATATTTCAGATAAACGCCTGTATCAAAATGCAACCAATTGGTTAGCTGTAATGAATTAGTAATATTGATACCTAATTTCCAATCACTATGATTTATATCCTCATAATCATTATCCCAATAAGTAGTAGAGAAATTAAAAGAATTACGCTCTGTTGTTTTACCTACCTCAAATTATACTGCTGGTAAAAAGGGTTACGCTTACCATATTTTTCTGCCTGATCATAATATTGATAACCGTAGGAAGCCAACTGATTCAGAATTTATCTCCCTCAGCCATACTGATTTTCCCAGTGTACATATCTAACAAAGTATTAACTCCCAAACTAGGATATGGTCCGTTTTCACGCAAATCGGCAGCCTGCATCTCCGCAGCCTCAGGCGTACTCAATGCCATAGTCGCCCATTCACGTTCCATAGCAATAACATCAGCCGCATTAGTCCGATTTTTTTTATAATAAGAATAAGGGTGCACTGTAAAGGTAGAAGAAAAACTTACTTCCGCTTTACCTTCTTTAGCCTTTTCGTAGTAATCACAATCACGCCATTAGCAGCTCGCGCACCGTAGATAGAAGCAGCAGCAGCATCTTTCAGCACTGTTACGCTTTCAATATCTTCCGGATTTAAATCAGGCATATTTTCAGTTGTCTGCCCTATTCTGTCTAATGTTGTATTTTCTACAGGAAATCCATCAATCACGACCATCGGATTCGCGACAGCATTCATGGTTGTGACACCACGAATCTGTCCATTCACATATCCAGCCACTTGTCCCTCAAGCATAGAAGACAAGTTATCCATACGTTTCAACTCTAACTTTTCAGTAGAAACTTTAGAAAACGCACCCGTAGAACGTTCTTTCGACAAAGTCTGATATCCAGTAACCAACACTTCATCCAACATTTCAGTGTCCGCATCCAACCGAATAAAAAGCTCTTTCTTTCCATCCACAACCGCCACTTCTTTTGATTTCATACCAATATATGAAACCACAAGTGTTTCCCCACTGTTTACCTTCAGATGGAAACGTCCATCCACATCTGTTACGGTACCATTCTGAGTTCCTTTTACCAATACAGTCGCTCCAATCAACGGTTCATCATTAGTATCTGTAACCACTCCCGAAATAGATTTTTTTCATTCTGCCGTATTTCTGAAACGACAGTACTTTCCTCTGCCAACGCATAAGCTACCGGTCCACACAAACAAATACAAAAAAGAATTCTTGAAAAAAACAGATTTCCCCCTTTGCACCTTCTTGAGTTTACTGATTCTTCACTCATAAAATTAAAAAAATTTATCAATATAAAAGTCAGTTAAGTAATTCATCTAATTTAGCTATTGTTTTGGGATCAGAAGGACGACTCATATCCACCGATATAATTTTTCCTTCCTTATCTAAAAGAATAAAACGGGGAATCCCCTTTATCATGTAGTCATTCATAAATGTATCTCCATTTACAAAATGCAACTGAATACCCTTTAAACCAGCCCTCACTCTATTTTCCCATGCTTTTTTGTTATTATCACATGAGATACTAACAAAATAAATATCTTTTCCATGGTATTTTTCTTCTAACTTTTGCAAATGTGGAATTTCACGTTGGCAAGGACCACACCAAGTAGCCCAAATATCTATATATACATACTTTCCCTTAAAATCAGAAAGAGAAACTTTTTTACCAGACAAATCCGTACAGTTAAAATTTGGAGAAAGAGCTCCTACCGACAATTTGCGCCAACGATTGCACAATGTCTCAAAATTCTTCACCAATAGCGGTGATTTTACATACCGATCGAACACAGCACAATAAGCATCAGCAGAATCAAGTCCATATCTCTCTACATAAGCATATACATTCTTATTTATTAAGAACTCTGCAATACCAGGCTCCTTCACTTCCGATTCCACATATCGGACTACTGCATCCAAAGACTTTGATTCCGGGTATTGTTTTCTTGCCACTCTGCTTACCGCCTCAACCAAAAATGAACGGAATTCGTCATATCGCAACAAAGAAGCATCCATAACCATCAACTCCTGTAACTTACTCCAATATTCTAAAGAAGCTTCATAAGTAGAATCCTTAGCTATACGCATATGGAAATAAGGATAAGAAGGCAATGTAGCACAAGTAAAATATTTCAAACGTATTTTCTCCATTTCATTAATTTCCTCTGATAATCCGGCATGATCCAACTCTTGCAGATTTACATTCAAAATACTATCCATTTTCAAAAAGAACGCTTTTTCTCCTAATGCCATATCATCAATTTTTGCTGCTTTCAAACGTCCGTTATTCAAATAGATATTTACTTGTGAACCTGTGCCTGTAATGGCTACACGTTCTCCAAATTTTTTATTTTCAAAAGAAATTTGTATATCTGTATCAGGTGTAAGCAACAAAGTACGACTTATATAATGATAACCTAATGCCACATAAACAGGCTCCGTAACATCGACTACCAATTCTCCCTTTCCTGAAGCATCTATTGAAATAGGAAGTTCTCTCCCGTCAGGAAAATAAAGCATTGCTGAATGATCTTCTATTTTACCACTTATAGACAAAGAAATCTTTGCCGCATAACTATAAAAAGGGAATAACAAACAGACAAAAAGAAAGACTCTCATTTTTTCTTAAACCACTCCATAAATATTTTTATATTAAACATTTAAAAATGAAGTGCGAAATTAATAAATAATTTGCAAACCGCCTTAATTTATATTACATAAACTAATGTTTAAGTAGCATCTTAACATAAAAAAAGCGATGGAATTCATACAGAGTTCATCCCCGTTCCAATACCCCATATATTCTCCACAAAGAAGTTAAAAGAATTATAGTCACCACCAATACACACCTGCTTAAAGCAAGCGGGCTTATATTGTAATTAGAAAAAAGGAACAGCATAATCCAACAAAGAAGTTAAAAATTAACGGAGAAAATGCCAAACCGTTTGCCCATTCCAAAGACTATCTGTATTTTTGGCAGAAATATTCTGATTAAATGAATGAGAATGTCCTTGCCAAATTGAAAGTACTAGCAGAATCTGCCAAATATGATGTTTCCTGCTCCAGTAGTGGGACTGTGCGCCGTAACCAATCAGGCACATTGGGAAACACCGTAGGCGGCTGGGGAATATGCCACAGCTTCGCCGAGGACGGTCGTTGCATATCCTTGCTGAAAATTATGCTGACCAATTATTGCATATATGACTGTGCCTATTGTATCAATAGAAGAAGCAATGACATTCCCCGTGCCACACTTTCGGTAAGCGACTGGTAGACCTCACCATCGAATTCTACCGGCGCAACTATATAGAAGGGCTTTTCCTCAGCTCCGGCGTTGTACGCAATCCGGATTACACCATGGAAAGGTTGGTACGTGTTGCCAAAGACCTGCGGTTAGTACACAAATTCAACGGATATATTCACCTGAAAAGCATCCCCGGAGCCAGTCGCGAACTAGTTAATGAAGCCGGACTCTACGCTGACCGCCTCAGTGTAAACATAGAAATTCCCAAAGAAGAGAATCTGAAATTACTGGCTCCCGAAAAAGATCACAAAAGTGTGTACCAGCCATGCGCTATATCCAGCAGGGAGTACTTACCAATAAGGAAGACCGGAAAAAATTCCGCCATGTTCCACGCTTCGTTCCTGCCGGACAAAGCACGCAGATGATTGTCGGTGCCACAACCGAATCAGACAAAGACATCCTTTATCTTTCTTCTTCACTCTACCAACACCCCACCATGAGGCGCGTTTACTACTCAGGATATATATCCGTAAATACATACGACAAACGACTTCCGGCACTGAAACAGCCGCCATTGGTACGGGAGAACCGTTTGTATCAGCCGACTGGCTGTTACGTTTCTATCAATTAAAGTAGAAGAAATAGTAGATGACTCCTATCCCGACCTGGATTTGGAAATCGATCCCAAACTAGGTTGGGCATTACGGCATCCCGAACTATTTCCGATAGATATAAATCAGGCAGATTACGAAATGATTCTCAGAGTACCGGGCATCGGAATCAAATCGGCAAGACAAATCATCGCATCACGCCGCTTCTCCAAACTGGGATTCTATGAACTGAAAAAAATAGGTGTAGTGATGAAAAAAGCGCAATACTTCATAACCTGCAACGAACTCCCACCCGGACTGTTATGAACTAACTCCGACAGGATACGCAGACTGTTAGTACCCAAACCCAAAAGAAAGTGGACGAACGCCAATTAATACTAAACTTCACTGATAACGAATGATTCTGTTTATCTATGACCATACATTTGAAGGCTTGCTGACTTGCATTTTCGATGCCTACTTCCGCAAAACCTTTCCAGACTCGCTCTTGATGGAAGGCGAGCCGCTACCCTTATTTTATGATGAAGCCATACACATAGCCACTGATGAAGAGAAAGCCGGACGAGTGTGGCGCGGATTACAGAAAAAAATCTCCAAGCATGCCCTGTTCTGCCTGACCTGCTGCTGGTTATCAGAATTACCAAAGGTGGACGAAATGCTTTTCCGCTATATCCGGAAGGCCATAAACTCTCCTCATTCCATCGAAACCAACTTTGCCGATCCTGATGTGCTGGAGCTTGCGAAAATCTATAAAAGAGTAGATGGAGAACGAGTACACCTCATGCAGTTCGTCCGTTTCCAAAAAGCTGCGGACGGAACTTTTCTTTGCAGCCGTAGAGCCTCAATTCAACGCACTGCCACTGGCTGTGGATCATTTCAAAGACCGGTTTGCCGACCAGCGTTGGCTCATTTATGATGTGAAGCGACAATATGGATATTACTATAATCTGACGGAGATGGAAGAAGTAACATTTGAAGACCCCCGCCAAGCGCATCTGGTCACAGGAATGCTAAATGAAACATTGATGGACAATGATGAGAAATTGTTTCAGAAACTTTGGAAAACATATTTCAAGTCCATTTGCATCAAAGAACGTTGGAATCCCAGAAAACACCGGCAAGATATGCCTGTCAGATATTGGAAATATCTGACGGAGAAACAATAAACAGTTCTTCCGGATATCCCACATCTACCAAAAACAAGGCATGTCCCGGAACAGAACTCCCGGCACTACAACGATCTTTATCCTCTATCACTTTCCTGAACTCATCCACAGTCATTTTACCACGTCCCACTTCTACCAACGTACCTACCACAGCCCTTACCATATTCCGTAAAAACGGTCAGCTTTAATAATAAATACCCATTCTGTCCCGCTCACCTGCGTCCATTCAGCATGCATAATCCGGCAATTATTCGTCTTCACATCAGTATGCAATTTACTGAAACTGGTAAAATCAGTATAATCAAACAATACACGGGCAGCCTCATTCATTTTCTCAAAATCCAATGAATTAAAAAGCTCCAGGCATAGTGACGGTTAAACGGATCTTTCCGGGTAGTCACATAATACTTATAAGTACGATAAGTCGCGTCAAACGGGCATGCGCATCATCCTTCACCCGCTTTACAGCGTAAACCGCTATATCGGGAGGAAGCAAGCGATTCAATTTCTCCGTTATCTGAACACAATCCAACTCCCGGTCATAATCAAAATGCGCGATCATGAGACGCGCATGCACACCGGCATCAGTACGTCCCGCTCCCACTACCTCTATTTCTTGACGGAGAAAAGTAGAAAGAGCACGCATTAATGTTTCCTGTACACTGTCACCATTGGGCTGAATCTGCCAACCGTGATAATTCGTTCCATCATAAGCCAAATATATGAAATACCGCATCGTAAAGCCTCCGACCAAGTGAAAATTCAATAAATCAGCGGGCTGTTATATGAAAACATCCCTGTTTCAACTCATATTTAATATAGCATTTGTCCGATTTCCGAAGATCACGGAGTACCTCGGCCAATACCAACTTCAGCGTATCCGGACTAACATCCTGCATAGGACGTCCATCCGGGTCTTCCACTTTACAAAACCGACGGTAACTGACATCGAAAGTTGTCCCAAAAGCATGAGCTGAATTGGCAGAAGCATTTCCATTGCGACGACGAAGACGTTTCACATCATCTGCCGTACGAAGTACAGAAGTAACAATGATTTGATTAGGATTCAATCCTTTGCAACTCAATGAATCCAAAAAATTGGCTCCTATTGTATCCAATAACGCACTAGCCTGCGGAATCAGAAAAGGAATGGAGTGAGTCAGCGAATCCATGGCATAACGCTCACAGGGTTTTATCTGAACCAATTTGCCACCCAGCCCCTCTGCTTCCGAACGAGAAGCCAACGGACGAATTCCTATTTTCTTCGCCACACTGAGATGAGTATCATTCAAATCACCGAACTACGTTTATAGCTAATTACACCTTTTATATTATGAGGCTCGTTCATCTTCATGGACATATCTTTTCCTTGCAACCGGAAGAAACTGTCAAGGAAAACAAAAGTGACAATAGCGTGCAACATGCACCTTTCATACAATTCATAATCTAACTATCTTTTCAAATTCCTCGCAAAGATAGATTAAAATCCTTTCTGAAAAAGCTTATGCAAATAAATTGCCCGGAAAATAAGAACAATGAAAACCTTTCATTAAATTTGCACCCTATAAACAAGTACATAAAGTACCTAAACTAGTTAAATGATAGAAAAACATATAGTTTTAGAGGATATTGATCCTGTGATATTTTATGGCGTAAACAACGTCAATATGAAAATGATACAAGCTTTGTATCCCAAATTAAAAATTGTGCACGTGGAAATGTCATCAAAGTATTGGGAGACGAAGAGGAAATGTGTGCTTTTGAAGAGAATATATTGGCATTGGAAAAGCATTGCGCCCAGTATAACTCACTGAAAGAAGAAGTGATTTTAGACATAGTGAAAGGTCGTTCACCCCAAATAGAGAATACAGGGGATACTATTGTATTCAGTGTAACAGGAAAACCGATCGTTCCCCGTAGTGAGAACCAGTTGAAGCTGGTACAAGAATACGAAAAGAACGATATGCTGTTCGCTATCGGTCCCGCAGGTTCAGGAAAGACATACACTGCTATCGCCCTTGCTGTCCGTTCCCTGAAAAACAAAGAAATCAAAAAAATTATTTTGAGCCGTCCGGCTGTGGAGGCAGGAGAAAAACTCGGATTTTTACCCGGTGATATGAAAGATAAGATTGACCCTTATCTACAACCACTGTATGACGCATTACAAGATATGATTCCCGCCGCCAAGCTAAAAGAATATATGGAATTGAATGTGATTCAAATAGCCCCATTGGCATTTATGCGCGGACGCACCTTGAATGATGCTGTAGTGATATTGGACGAGGCTCAAAATACCACCACCCAGCAAATTAAGATGTTCCTCACCCGTATGGGGATGAACACCAAAATGATTGTAACAGGTGACATGACACAGATAGACTTACCATCTTCACAAACTTCGGGGTTGATACAGGCACTAAAAATTCTGAAAGGCGTGAAAGGAATCAGTTTCATCGAACTCAACAAGAAGGACATTGTACGGCACAAACTGGTTACCCGCATTGTGGAAGCATACGAGAAGTTTGAAGAAAAACAGAAAACCCTTCATTCATGTCATTCTGAACGAAGTGAAAAATCTGAAAACATAAAACGAATTTATTGATTTTAATTATAAATAAAGACATGAGTAAAGCATTAACAAGAACAGACTTTAACTTTCCGGGACAGAAAGTGTGTACCACGGCAAGTGCGTGATGTATACAACATCAATGACGAAAGTTAGTAATGGTAGCTACGACCGTATCTCCGCATTCGACGTAGTTCTGCCTGAAGGTATTCCCTACAAAGGACAAATGCTGAACCAGATTGCAGCCAAATTTCTGGATGCAACTACCGACATCTGCCCCAACTGGAAAATGGCGACTCCAGATCCTATGGTTACCGTAGGAGTTATGTGTCAAGGTTTTCCTGTGGAAATGATTGTCCGTGGTTACCTGTGCGGTAGCGCATGGCGTGCTTACAAAAACGGCGTCGTGAAATCTGTGGTGTAAAACTTCCCGAAGGAATGAAAGAAAACCAGAAATTTCCCGAACCAATCATTACTCCAACCACTAAAGCCGAAATGGGCCTGCATGACGAAGACATCTCTAAGGAAGAAATTCTGAAACAAGGTCTGGCCACTCCCGAAGAATACGAAATATTGGAAAAGTATACATTGGCTCTGTTCAAACGCGGTACTGAAATCGCTGCAGAACGCGGACTGATCCTGGTAGATACCAAATACGAATTCGGTAAACACAACGGCACTATTTATCTGATGGATGAGATCCACACTCCGGATTCAAGCCGTTATTTCTACTTGGAAGGTTATGAAGAACGCTTTGCAAAAGGCGAACCTCAAAAACAACTTTCTAAAGAGTTCGTACGCGAATGGTTGATGGAAAATGGTTTCCAAGGCAAAGAAGGACAACAAGTTCCCGAAATGACCCCGGAAATCGTTAATTCTATCAGCGAACGCTACATGGAACTGTTCGAACACATCACCGGCGAAAAATTTGTGAAAGCAGACACTGAAAATATCGCCGCACGTATAGAAAAGAACGTAACCGAATACTTGAAATAAATAAAAATGAAAAATTAAAGATTAAAAGACAGGTACAGGAATCTATCCTCCATCCTCTCCTTTTAAATCTTTAATTTTCAATTTTAATTAAACATGAACTACCCACAAGAAAAAATCAAGCCCTACAACGCTGACGAAAAGAAAAGCGTCCAAGTAGAGAAAATGTTCGACAACATTGCCCCTGCTTACGACCAGTTGAATCATGCCCTTTCATGGAACATTGACAAAAGCTGGCGCCGCAAAGCCATTAACTGGCTGGAACCTTTTCAACCCGCAACATATAATGGATGTAGCCACCGGAACGGCGATTTTGCCATTCAAGCCTGTCAGACACTTCACCCCAAGAGCTGATAGGTACCGATATATCCGAAGGCATGATGAATGTGGGACGTGAAAAGTAAAAGCCGCCGGACTGGACAGCCGCATCTCTTTCGCTAAGGAAGACTGTACAGCACTCACCTTTCCCGACAAACGCTTTGACGCTATTACCGTAGCATTCGGTGTACGCAATTTCGAAGACCTTGACAAAGGACTCCGCGAAATGCACCGCGTACTGAAAGACAACGGAAAACTAGTCATTTTGGAACTCTCCGAACCCGACTGGTTCCCCATGAAACAGCTATATGCTGTCTATTCTAAAATAGTCATCCCCACTTTGGGCAAGCTACTCTCTAAAGACCGTAGTGCCTACACTTACCTGCCGCAGTCCATCAAAGCCTTTCCACAAGGCGAAATAATGACAGACATTATCCGTAAAGCCGGATTCAATCAGGTGAGTTTCAAGCGGTTGACACTAGGTATCTGTACGCTTTATTTAGCAACGAAATAATTTAAAGTATAGAGTTTTATGAAAAAATATGGTTTGATAGGTTATCCGTTAGGACACTCGTTCTCAAAGAACTTTTTCAATGAAAAGTTTCATTCGGAAAACATTGATGCCGAATATGTAAACTTCGAAATCCCATCCATCAAAGAACTGCCTTCTGTGCTATTGGCTAATCCTGATTTAGTAGGGCTCAATGTCACTATACCTTATAAAGAACAAGTCATCTCTTATTTGGACGAACTGGATAAAGATGCGGCAGCCATCGGAGCCGTCAATGTAATCAAAATTGTCCGCCAAAAAGGTAAGACCAGGCTGATAGGCTATAATTCCGATGTGATTGGCTTCACTCAATCTATCGAACCCTTGCTGGAACCCCAGCACAAAAAAGCTCTGATCCTAGGAACAGGAGGTGCCTCGAAAGCGATTGCTTACGGACTGAAAAAATTAGGTTTGGAATGCAAATTCGTATCACGGAACCTGCGTGAAGAAATGCTGACTTACGATCAGCTCACTCCCGAAATCATGGATGAGTATAAAGTAGTTGTCAACTGTACTCCTGTAGGTATGTATCCCCGTGCCGATGAATATCCCAATATTCCATACCAATATCTCACACCCAACCATTTGCTTTATGATTTGTTATATAATCCTGACACTACTCTTTTTATGAAAAAGGGGGCAGACAAAGGGGCAATTACCAAAAACGGTTTAGAAATGCTCTTATTGCAAGCCTTTGGTGCATGGGATATATGGAACAAATAGTTAAGGTATGAAAAGAAAAAAATGATTATTGGAACGAGTAGTATATTCGTTCTGCTTATTATAGTCCTACTTGGAGGCAGTCAATATATGCTGAACTATTCCTTACGCCCTGAAAACAGAGGAAAGAATTTGGAAAGTTCCTGGCAATATATGTTTAAGACTTACCCCTATCTAAAACCGTGGATAGATAGTCTGAAACAGAACCAAGCACTGAAGGATACCTTTATCTATTCTCCCGACCACGTAAAACTGCATGCTTACTATGTGGCTTCCAGCCGCCCGACAGCCAAAACCGCAGTTATAGTACACGGGTATACAGACAATGCCATCCGCATGATGATGATAGGTTATCTATACAATAAAAAACTGGATTTCAACATCCTCCTACCAGATTTACGCGACACTGGCCTGAGCGGTGGAAATGCCATACAAATGGGATGGTTAGACCGCAAAGATGTAACACAATGGATGGAGGTTGCCAATCGAATTTACGGTGACAGCACCAGCATGGTAGTACATGGAATCTCGATGGGTGCAGCCACCACTATGATGGTTTCGGGCGAACCGCAACCCGACTATGTGAAATGTTTTGTCGAGGACTGCGGATATACCAGCGTATGGGACCAATTTTCCAAAGAACTGAAAGCACAATTCGGCTTGCCTCAATTCCCGTTAATGTACACCGCCGACTGGTTATGCCAGCTGGAATATGGATGGGGGTTCAAAGAAGCATCCGCATTGAAACAGGTAGCCCGATGCCATCTGCCCATGTTCTTTATCCATGGTGATAAAGATGACTACGTACCCACATGGATGGTGTACAAATTGTATGAGGCAAAACCTCAGCCCAAAGCATTATGGATAGTTCCGGAAGCAGACCATGCACATTCCTATCTGTTCAATACTGAAGAATATACCCAAAAAGTAAAAGCATTTGTAGACAAATACATCCAATGAGAAAATTGACATTTTTACTTACTTTTTTCATGCTTCTAGGCTCCGTCCAGCTTCAAGCCAAAGAATATGCCATAAAAGACATACCGATGGTACATTTGCAAAACCGTACCCGCTACGTCAGCAATCCCGACGGTATCCTTTCATCCACCGCTGTCACCACTATGGACAGCATCCTCTACGCTTTAGAGCAAAAAACAGGTATACAGACATTAGTGGTAGCGGTAACAGGCATAGAGGGAGGTGATTGTTTTGATTTTGCCACCGGCTGGGACAGGAAACGGGCGTAGGACAAAAAGAACGTGACAATGGATTGGTCATCTTGCTTTCCACCGACGAGCGGTGTGTGCAATTCGCTACCGGATATGGCCTTGAAGGGATATTGCCGGATGCCATCTGCAAACGGATTCAGAACCGCTATATGCTGCCCTATTTCAAGGACAATAACTGGAACGCCGGAATGGTAGCAGGAATACGGGCCGTAAACGGCTACCTGGACGGTTCCATGGAAAATATCGGCAATGACGAAAGCGAAGATGATCCCTTGGAATTCATTATCATCTTTTTGTGATTTTCGGAGGATTTATTGGCATCGGATTGTATGCAAACTGGCGTAAAACACGCTGCCCCCACTGCAAAAACACAAACTGCAACGTCTTTCTTCCAAAGTTATAGACCGAAGTAACGGAACAAAGACTGAAGAAGTAGTATATAAATGCAGAAATTGCGGACATATCCTCAGACGGAAAGAACGGTCGAGAGATGAAAATTACAAAGGCCCCCGAGGAGGAGGGCCGTTTATAGGCGGAATGGGAGGAGGATTTTTTGGTGGCCACGGTGGAAGTGGAGGCGGATTTAGCGGAGGAAGTTTCGGAGGTGGAAGCTTTGGAGGCGGAGGAGCCGGAAGCCGTTTTTAAGAACAAGAATATTCATAATTTAATAGTATATACATATGAAAAAGTCAACGATTATTGTAATAGTAGTCATTGTATTAATTGCCATTTGGGGAATAACCTCTTATAATGGTATGGTAAAAATGGATGAATCTGTCAGCACAGCGTGGAGCAATGTAGAAAACCAGTACCAACGCCGTTCTGATTTAATACCCAACCTGGTAAATACAGTAAAGGGATACGCCTCACACGAAAAAGAAACTTTTCAAGCCGTAGTAGACGCCCGTAGCAAAGCCACTCAGATGCAGATCAGCGCCGATGACCTGACTCCCGAAAAAATGCAGGCCTATCAAAAGGCACAAGGCGAAGTAGGTAGTGCATTGAGCCGCCTGCTCGCTATCACCGAAGCTTATCCCGACTTGAAAGCCAATGAGAACTTCAAAGAGTTGCAAGCACAATTGGAAGGTACAGAAAACCGGATCAGCGTAGAACGCAAAAGATTCAATGACACAGCACGGGCATATAACACAGCCATCCGTACTTTCCCCCGTAACTTGCTTGCTGGCATGTTCGGATTTGACAAACGCCCATATTTTGAATCTGAGGAAGGAGCCGATAAAGCACCTAAGGTAGAATTCTAACTCGTAAAAGATACCTGTTTCCATCCTTAAGAAACAGTTTCCGGGTACGATTGTATGAATACAGTTTTTCTTATTCCAAACTGTAAAATTCATACAATCCGTACCCCATTTTTATCCATTCTGCTAATTTTTCAGCAACAATCAAGTATATTATCCCTAAAATCATTATCTTTACGGAAAGAAACTTTTAAAACTACAAGCAATATGTTCAATTCATTTGGTAATATTTTCCGGTTAACCAGTTTCGGTGAATCCCATGGACCGGGAGTAGGCGGCGTCATTGACGGCTTCCCTGCCGGTATTAAGATTGATATGGATTTCGTTCAGCAGGAACTGAACCGCCGCCGTCCCGGACAGTCATTACTTACCACCAGCCGCAAGGAGCCTGATACAGTGGAATTCCTTTCAGGTATATTCGAAGGCAAGTCCACCGGCTGCCCCATCGGATTTGTGGTATGGAACAAGAACCAACATTCAAACGACTACGAGAATATCAAGAATCTGTTCCGCCCTTCACACGCAGATTATACTTATATGCAAAAATACGGAATCCGTGACTACCGTGGCGGGGGACGTTCATCAGCACGAGAAACCATTTCACGTGTAGTAGCAGGAGCTTTAGCCAAATTGGCATTGAAACAACTAGGAATCAGTGTCACAGCTTATACCTCACAGGTAGGACCTGTCAAACTTGATAAAGATTACAAAAGCTATAACCTCGACTTGATAGAAACAAACGATGTGCGTTGTCCCGATCCGGAAAAAGCCAAGGAAATGGCAGAACTTATCTGGAAAATCAAAGGAGAAGGCGATACAATAGGCGGGGTAGTGAGTTGCGTCATCAAAGGATGCCCTATCGGACTAGGGCAACCCGTATTCGGTAAGTTACATGCCGCACTAGGAAATGCCATGTTAAGTATCAATGCCGTAAAAGGTTTCTCTTACGGACAAGGTTTTGACTCCATGGAGCTAAAAGGCAGTGAGCAGAATGATGTATTTTATAATAATAACGGAAGAGTAGAAACAAAAAGTAATTATTCCGGAGGAATACAAGGAGGCATCAGCAACGGGCAAGACATTTACTTCCGTGTGGCATTCAAGCCAGTTGCCACAATTCTGATGGAGCAACATACAGTAAATATCAACGGCACAGACACGACCATGAAAGCCAAAGGGCGTCATGATGCCTGCGTACTGCCGCGTGCCGTCCCCATTGTAGAAGCCATGGCTGCCATGACCATTTTGGATTATTATCTGATAGACAGAACTACACAACTATAAGAATCATTCAATTATGGAAATAAAACAATACATTAAAGAAAATGAAGCACGCTTCATGGAGGAACTTTTCAGCCTCATCCGTATTCCCAGTATCAGTGCTTTACCCGAACATAAAAACGATATGCTGGCCTGTGCCTTACGTTGGAAAGAACTTTTGTTGACAGCCGGAGCAGACGAAGCCATGGTAATGCCCTCACAAGGCAATCCATTGGTATTTGCACAAAAGCATGTAAGCAATGATGCTCCTACCCTATTGATTTATGCCCACTATGACGTAATGCCTGCCGAGCCGTTGGACCTGTGGAAAAGCCAGCCTTTTGAACCTGAAATTCGTGACGGACACATTTGGGCACGTGGAGCTGACGATGATAAAGGACAAGCCATGATCCAAGTAAAAGCATTCGAATACGTAGTAAAAAACGGACTGCTGAAACACAATGTGAAATTTATTTTCGAAGGTGAAGAAGAAATAGGTTCTCCCAGTCTGAATACCTTCATCAAGGAACATAAGGAATTGCTGAAAGCCGATGTAATTCTTGTTTCGGATACCAGTATGCTAGACGCGGATCTTCCCTCTCTGACCACAGGTTTACGAGGACTGGCTTATTGGGAAATAGAAGTGACCGGTCCGAACCGTGACCTTCATTCCGGACACTTCGGCGGAGCGGTAGCCAATCCTATCAATACCCTGTGCAGTATGTTAGCCCAAGTCATTGGCGAAGACGGACACATCACTATCCCCCATTTCTATGACGATGTAGAGGAAGTACCGGCAGCCGAACGTGAGATGATTGCACAAATTCCTTTCGACGAAAAAAATACATGGAAGCCATCGGTGTAAAAGCACTGAAAGGTGAAAAAGGATATTCTACTTTAGAACGTAACAGCTGCCGTCCCTCTTTTGACATTTGTGGCATCTGGGGCGGATATACAGGCGAAGGTTCAAAAACAGTACTTCCCTCAAAAGCATATGCCAAGGTATCGTGCCGACTGGTTCCACATCAAAACCACGCTGTAATTTCCCAATTGTTTGTGGACTATATCCAGTCTATCGCTCCGGAATATGTACAAGTAAAAGTAACCCCGATGCACGGAGGCGAAGGATATGTATGCCCCATCACCTTGCCCGCCTACCAGGCTGCCGAAAAAGGCTTTGCTAAGGCATTCGGAAAAAAACCACTTGCCGTACGCCGTGGAGGAAGTATTCCTATCATCAGCGATTTTGAACAAATCCTAGGTATAAAGACCGTTCTCATGGGATTCGGATTGGAAAGTGACGCCATCCATTCGCCCAATGAAAACTTCTCTCTGGATATATTCCGCAAAGGAATTGAAGCTGTGGTAGAATTCCATCTCAATTATTAATCAATAATAAAAATGACTGCGGCAACAATCTTTAAAACTCTGACAACTGTTACTCTTTCAATAACATTACTAATTACAGGAGGTTGTAACAATATGGAAGCAAAAAAAGAAGAAACAGGAAAGAACACGGCTATAGAAAATATCTTTGCCCGAAAGAGCGTCCGGACCTATACACCCCAACCGATAGAAAAAGAAAAAGTGGATTTATTAGTAAAAGCTGCCATGGCTGCACCGACAGCAGTAAACAAGCAGCCCTGGGCTTTCGTGGTAGTGGATGACCGTAAAGTATTGGATAAACTGGCCGCCGAACTGCCTTATGCCAAGATGACGGCACAGGCTCCGCTAGCCATCGTGGTTTGTGGTGATTTAAGCAAAGCCCTGAACGGAGAAACAGATAGGTACTGGATGCTGGACTGCTCTGCCGCATCCGAAAATTTGTTGCTGGCAGCAGAATCAATGGGGTTGGGAGCGGTATGGACTGCGGTCTATCCGGAGAACGACCGCATTGCAAAGGTAAGGTCAGTCTTGTCTTTACCAGACATATCATTCCTTTCAATTTGATTCCGGTAGGTTATCCACAACATCGGGAAGAAGCTAAAGACAAATTCAAGACCGAAAATATCCATTATAACAAATGGTGAACAAAGGTCTAGAATATAAATTAAGTCGGCTGGTTTAATATAAATCAGCGACAATCTCTTTCCATTCATCCATAATCAATTTTTCTCAATCTCTATTAGCCTCATCAAGTTTCTTTTTGGCTTTTTCTATCTTGCTTTTAGCTTTATCCAAGGTTTCCCCAACCTCATCAGCTTTATCCTCAATTTGATCTTTGGCATCATCCACCACATCTTCAACCGATTCTTTGGCTTTTTCTATACGCTCCTCGAATTTATCCTTTCCTTTCTTTTCGCCACAAGATGCAACAGCAAACATCGTCATGCACACTAACACTGTAAATAATTGTCTTTTCATACTTTTTCTATTTGATTATAAACTTGATTTTAAACTATGTTCAAATATAAGCATATAGCCTATTTCTTACAAATTCAACCTGTTCTTTGATACATATAAAATCTAAATCCGACAGGAAAAAAACTTATCCCATCAAAAAAAGCCACCATAGCAAGGTGGCTTTCAATATATTAATAAAACATTCAATTCTATACTACCTGTCAAACTACTTTGTAGCAGGAGCCGTTTTAGCAGGAGCCGTCTTTATATTAATAAGAATACTATTTTCAACCCCTTCCTTGGTTACATATATTATTCTATATGCCTTCACCCCTTCTTCTTTCAGAGAAAGAGAAGCACTTTTAAGAGTTGATTCGGGATATTTTTTGGCTATGGCATCTTTAACAGATTGAGGAACCTCTTTCAGGTCTATGTTTTTAAATCCGTCTTCAACGGCAACTGTATCATTCTTTACTTTCATGGTATCATCAGCCATGACAAAAGTTCCTACACCAAAAAGGAATACAAGTGATAAAAATATCTTTTTCATAATGGTTAAATTTAAATGTTTACCTACCGACAGATATCATAAAAGACAAGAAAAATATACATCATATTCAGTCATTTCCTCCCATTAGAATATCTTCGCTAAGTAAGAATACTAAACTAAGAAAATTATATTGAGAACTAAATTATCAAGAAAAGAAGTACACACCAAATATATAAACTAAAGTTTGTGGAAATAAACATTCTTTAATCCACACCAGCTTATGCTTCCACAGGCTTATTTATTCCGGCTTTCCTGATCATTAAGTAAATAGGCTTCTGTAGAGATAGTTGTACAAACGTTTGGCATAATGCAGCAAAATACGTACTTTTGCGACTCATTTATAAAATACAGTTTGAATGAAAGCATTAAAAGAACGCATTTTACGGGACGGAAAATGTTTCGAAGGAGGAATACTAGAAAGTAAGACAATTTCATCAATTCACCAAAATGGATCCTATCCTCATGAAATCCATTGCTGTAGAATTTGTACGCCGTTTCGCCTCTACCAATATCAATAAAGTTATGACCATCGAAGCCAGTGGTATAGCTCCCGCCATCATGGTAGCTACTTACTGGAACTTCCTGTTGTCTTCGCCAAGAAAAAGAAACCCGTCACAATGGAAAATATGCTCACCACCAGTGTATATTCATTTACTAAAGACCGTTCTTATGATGTATGTGTCAGTAAAGATTTCCTGTCCAAAGGAGACCGTGTTCTTTTTATTGACGACTTTCTCGCCAACGGCAATGCAGCCAAGGGTATCATCGATTTGGTAGAAAAAGCCGGAGCCGAACTGTCCGGAATGGGATTCATCATCGAAAAAGCATTCCAACATGGCGGAGATTATTTGCGTAATGCAGGTATCCGCGTAGAATCATTGGCCATCATTGAAAGTCTGGACAATTGTGAAATCAAAATAAGATAACCCCATGCAGGAATCTCAAACCGCCCAATCCAATACCGGACTGATTTACGGATTGAACGACCGCCCCCCTGTACGAGAGGCCATTTTTGCTGCCATACAGCATTTGCTTGCTATTTTTGTAGCCATCATCACTCCGCCTCTTATCATCGCTGGAGCATTAAAACTGGATTTGGAAACCACCAGTTTCCTAGTATCCATGTCTCTCTTTGCCTCAGGTATTTCTACCTTTATCCAATGCAGACGGATAGGAGGCATCGGCACCGGTCTCTTATGTATCCAAGGAACCAGTTTTTCATTTATCGGTCCCATCATCTCGGCAGGTATGCTGGGCGGACTTCCACTGATTTTCGGCACTTGCATCGTGGCATCATCTGTAGAGATGGTCATCAGCCGCATCTTAAAATATACCCGTAAAATAATCACCCCTCTGGTATCGGGCATTGTAGTCACTTTGATTGGAATGAGCCTGATAAAAGTAGGTATCACAGCTTGTGGCGGGGGTGTTTCCGCCCAAAGCAACGGCACTTTCGGAAGTTTTGAGAATCTAGGTCTAGCTCTGCTGGTACTTATCCTCATTATCCTTTTTAATAGAAGTTCCAACCGCTACCTACGTATGAGTTCCATCGTTATCGGTCTGATTATAGGATATTTAGTTGCCTGGGGACTCGGTAGAATTGATTTCTCGGCAGTACAAAGTTTTGGTGGTTTCAATATTCCCCTCCCATTTAAATACGGACTGGATTTCGACTTTTCCGCATTCATAGCTTTGGGGTTAGTATTCTTGATAACAGCCATAGAAGCCTATGGAGACATTACTGCCAACTCACTGATATCAGGAGAACCTGTAGAAGGAAAAACATTCATCAAACGTGCTTCGGGAGGAATTTTGGCAGACGGATTCAATTCGATGATGGCAGGTATTCTCAACTCTTTCCAAACTCCGTTTCGCGCAAAATAACGGTATGATACAACTGACAGGAGTAGCCAGCCGATATGTAGGCTATTACATTGCAGGTTTTCTTATTCTATTAGGATTATTTCCCAGTGTAGGATTAATTTTCTCCCTAATGCCCGAACCTGTATTGGGAGGCGCTACTTTACTGATGTTCGGAACAGTAGCTTCAGCAGGCATTCGTATTATCGCAGCACAGAAGATCAACCGGAAAGCAACATTAGTCATCGCACTTAGTTTCGCTTTAGGTTTAAGTGTAGAAATGGTTCCTGAAATACTATGTCAATTTCCGGAATCAATAAAGAATATTTTCTCATCCGGCATTACAACAGGCGGAGTGACTGCCATCATTTCAAATGCACTGATACGGATGAAAGAGTAAAAACAAGTAATTTTCTCATAATTTGGAACTAAAGCATTAACTTTCTTTGCAAATCAGCCAAGAAAGGGAGAATAATATATATCTTTGTTCCAAAATATGATTATGATTACAGAGGATTTACAGAACCTATATCAAACCTATCTCGGAGAAGTACCCGAAGAGATTGTAGAATTACCCTCATCCGGTTCCAACAGGCGTTATTTCCGGCTGACCGGAACCCAAAAACTGATTGGCGTATACGGCACTGCCAAAGAAGAAAACGAAGCCTTTCTTTATATGGCAGCACACTTCCGCAAGAAAGGTCTTCCTGTTCCAGAAGTATACATCTGTTCTGAAGACAAGAATTGTTATTTGCAAGAAGATTTAGGAGATATCCTGTTGTTCAACGCTATTGAAAAAGGGCGGGCGACCAGCGTCTTCTCCGAAGAGGAAAAAGAATTGCTGCGCAAGACCATCCGCCTACTGCCTTCTATCCAATTTGCCGGAGCAGACGGCTTTGATTTTTCACACTGTTATCCCCAAGCCGAATTCAACCAACGTTCTATCCTTTGGGACTTGAACTATTTTAAATACTGCTTTTTGAAAGCTACCGGCCTGGAGTTTCAAGAAGACAAGCTGGAAGATGACTTTCAAATGAGTGATGTACTGTTACGCAGCTCTTCCGCCACCTTTATGTATCGGGATTTCCAAAGCAGAAACGTGATGATAAAGGATGGAGCACCCTGGTTCATTGATTTCCAGGGAGGACGTAAAGGACCGTTTTTCTATGACGTAGCCTCTTTCTTATGGCAGGCTAAAGCTAAATTTCCCGAAACCCTGCGCAACGAACTGTTGGAAGAATATATAGACGCCCTCTCCAAATACAAACCAGTAGACCGTGATTATTTCTTTAGCCAGTTGCGTCACTTCGTACTCTTCCGCACCTTGCAGGTATTGGGAGCCTACGGTTTCCGTGGCTATTTCGAAAAGAAGCCACATTTCATCCAAAGTGTACCATACGCCATCGAGAACCTGCGACAATTGCTTCATAATGAATACCCCGAATATTCCTACCTGTGTTCCGTACTAAAAGACCTGACCGAACTGAAACAATTTAAAGATGACTTAAAAAAACGGCAACTCACTGTGAAGGTTATGAGTTTTGCCTACAAAAAAGGAATACCCAACGACCCCACAGGCAACGGTGGCGGGTATGTTTTCGACTGCCGTGCCGTAAACAATCCCGGAAAATATGAACGTTACAAACCTTTCACCGGGTTAGACGAGCCTGTTATTCGTTTTTTGGAAGAAGACGGGGAAATATTCCCATTTTTAAATGCTGCCTATTCTTTAGTGGATGCTTCAGTAAAAAGATACATGGAACGAGGTTTCAGCAATCTGTCTGTATGTTTCGGCTGTACAGGCGGACAACACCGTTCTGTTTATTCAGCGCAACACATGGCAGAACATATCAATAAAAATTCGGTGTAAAAGTAGAACTCATACACCGTGAGCAGAATATAGAACAAACATTTGAAAGAACATTATGAAAGCAATGATTTTTGCCGCCGGACTAGGCAGCCGACTTAAACCTATAACAGACACCCGTCCCAAAGCTTTAGTAACGGTAGGTGGAAAAACCATGTTAGAGCACATCATCTTAAAGCTGAAAGCAGCAGGATTTGATGAAATAGTGATCAATGTACACCACTTTTCCAATCAGATTCTTGCTTTTCTGGAAGCTAACCAGAACTTTGGAGTCAACATACAAATCTCGGACGAAACAGACTGCCTGCTTGATACCGGCGGCGGTTTGGAAAAAGCATACCATTTATTATACCATCCTGAGAATATGTTTACCCAAAAAGGCGAAACCCCGTATGAACTGATATTCGAAAATCTGAACAAAGGGATGGATGAGGAAGAGATAATCGAAAAAACCTTAGGAGTTATGCGGAAAGAATGCTACTTGCTCCACAACGTAGATATCCTTTCCAATTGCGATTTTGAAGTCTGATGTATTATCACCAGCATAGTCCTAACATCAATGCCACCCTTTTAGTCAGCCAGCGCAAGACCTCCCGTTACCTGTTGTTTAATGACGACAATCTGTTATGTGGCTGGGTCAATAAGGACACCATGGAAACCAAACCGGCAGGATTCCGGTATAGAGAAGGGGAATACCAGGAATACGCCTATAGCGGAATACAAGTGACCACCCCTAAAATTTACATCTCCTTCCCAAAGGAAAATATTCCATTATCGATTTCTATCTCTCCATATGTCACAGGGTCGACATCCAGTGCTATGTAGAAGATGACTTGCAATTGCTTGATATCGGCAAACCCGAAAATCTGGAAAAAGCGGAAGAGTTTCTCAGTAAATTCTAAGCAGTCCTAGAAATATATCCATAACATAAAACAGTATCCCGCCTAATATAATGGGTTATTTCAGGCGGGATACTGTTTTGTTTGCTAGCAAATAGCTTCTTATTCTTTCGAATAAAATGGGCAGATAAAAAAAGTCGTAATTTTATGAAGTGCCCCAAAAGTTTTGTGTTTAACTTTTTGGGGGACACTTCTTTATGACCAAAGGTTCAATTTATTTTTCTGAGCTTCTTCCAAAGATACCGTTTTTACCTGCTTGGCACTGTTTTTCAGACGAAGATCCTCATATTCTTTGTTCAGCCTTTCCACAAACTCAAAAGAAGATTCCGGATTCAGCAAACGGGCGGCTACCAAGGCATTCTGTGAAGCATCTTTCATGTGAATGACCGGACCTCCATAAACAGGTGCTATTTTCAAGCAGTATGTAGCTTGGAAGTAGTGGCTCCTCCAATCATAATGGGAATGTCCAGCCCCGCACGCTTTAACTCTACAGCCACATGCGCCATTTCTTCCAATGATGGAGTAATCAGCCCGCTTAATCCTATTATATCCACCTTTTCCTCTATAGCCTTCCTGACTATCATTTCGGCAGGAACCATCACGCCAAGGTCTATAATTTCATAGTTATTACAAGCCATGACCACTGATACGATATTCTTCCCAATATCATGCACATCCCCTTTTACGGTAGCCATCAATACTTTTCCTGCACTGCGGACACCTTCCTGTTTGTCGGCCTCAATAAGCGGCTGCAAAATCGCTACCGCCTTTTTCATGGTACGGGCAGTCTTCACAACTTGCGGTAAAAACATTTTCCCTGCTCCAAACAATTCTCCGACTTTATTCATACCTTCCATTAGCGGACCCTCAATAATATCCACTGCTTTAGGATACAGTTTAACCGCTTCTGCCAAATCCTCTTCCAAATGATCGCCAATGCCTTTTATCAAGGCATACTGAAGCCGTTTCTCTACCATCGGTCTTCACGCCACACATCCTGTTTCACCGCTTCTGTTCCGGTCGCCGTATTTTTCAACGCCTCAGCAGTCTCTATCAAACGTTCGGCAGCATCGGGCCTACGGTTTAAGACCACATCCTCTATCCGTTCCAGCACATCAGCAGGAATATCCGTATAGAGCACCGAAGCAGCAGGATTTACAATACCCATATCCATACCTTGACGGATAGCGTGATAAAGAAACACGGCATGCATCGCCTCACGGATATAGTTATTTCCACGGAAGGAGAACGACAGGTTGCTCACGCCACCACTGACGTGTGCACCGGGCAAATTCTTTTTGATCCATCCGGTAGCCTTGATAAAATCCACCGCATAATTATCATGTTCCTCAATACCCGTAGCCACAGCCAGTACATTAGGTCGAAAATGATATCATGAGGATTAAAATCCACCTGTTCTGTCAATATTTTATAAGCACGGGCACAGACTTCAATCTTACGTTCAAAAGTATCTGCCTGTCCTTTTTCATCGAAAGCCATCACTACAACGGCAGCTCCCAGTTTTTTTATCAGACGGGCATGTTCTATAAATATCTCCTCCCCTTCCTTCAAAGAAATAGAATTGACAATGGACTTTCCTTGCAGGCATTTCAGTCCGGCCTCAATGACTTCCCACTTGGAAGAGTCAATCATAACAGGTACACGGGCTATGTCGGGTTCGGACATGACCAGATTCAAGAAGTAGTCATCTCCTCCCGGGCGTCCAGCAACCGTCATCCATATTTACATCAATCACCAAAGCACCGTCTTCCACCTGCTTGCGAGCGATACTTAGCGCTTCCTCATATTTCTTTTCATTGATTAAACGGAGGAACTTACGGGATCCGGCCACATTGCACCGTTCGCCTACATTAATAAAATTCATTTCGGGAGTCTGCTCCAACAGCTCCAACCCGGAAAGCCACAGCCTCTCAGGAGTGGTGGCAGGGATATGAGGAGATACCCAGGCAGAACCGGAAACGATCAATTCCTGATATTTTGCAATATATTCCTCCGTTGTACCACAACAACCACCGATAATGTTTACTAATCCTTCATCGATATATTCCTTCACTTCTGAAGCCATTTCCTCCGGAGTCTGGTCATACTGTCCCAAACTGTTAGGAAGTCCGGCATTGGGATAGGCACTTATATAATAAGGTGCCCGTGCAGCCAGCCCTTCCAGAAAAGGTTTCAATTGTTTCGCTCCGAACGAGCAGTTCAGGCCGATAGAAAAAATAGGCGCATGCTGTACGGATGCCAGAAAAGCATCCAATGTTTGCCCCGAAAGAGTACGTCCTGCAATATCCGAAACAGTAACAGAAAGCATAAGAGGAACCTCACGCCCTATCTTCTTCATTGCCGTTTCCGCAGCATAAATGGCCGCTTTGGCATTCAGGGAATCGAAAATGGTTTCTATCAGAAGCGCATCCACTCCTCCTTCCAGCAAAGCTTCCATTTGTTCCTGATAGCAGCGGCCAGTTCATCGTATGTCAAGCACGCAAGGCCGGATTATTGACATCCGGACTCATGGAACAAGTTTTGTTGGTAGGACCTACCGAACCTGCTACAAATCTAGGTTTATGAGGGGTCTTCGCGGTATATTCGTCAGCCATTTCGCGAGCAAGTCCGGCAGCGGCCAGATTAATCTCACGGCACAAATCCTGCATATGATAATCTGCCATCGAAACCCGTTGGGCATTGAACGTATTTGTTTCAATAATATCAGCCCCTGCTTCCAGATATTTATGGTGGATATCCTTTATCACATCAGGCGGGTAAGACAAAGCAAGTCATTATTGCCCTTCATCTGTCCGGGCATCTCAGCAAAACGCTCTCCCCGGAAATCCTGTTCAGACAAATTATACCTTTGTATCATAGTTCCCATTGCACCATCAAGAATGAGAACTCTCTCGTCAATTAGTTGTTTTAATGTAGCCATAAGTCTATTTTTGGGGTACGGATAACACGGATTTCACTTACCTTTAAACATACGGTCCATTTCGCGACGGTCGTCCTTCTCTTTCAATGACTCGCGCTTATCATATTGTTTCTTACCTTTAGCCAATGCGACAACCAGCTTCGCCAGTCCTTTCTCATTAATAAACAGACGGACAGGGACAATCGTAAAACCGGGGTTCTTTCCGGCTTCTTCCAATTTCCGCAGTTCTTTCTTATTCAACAACAATTTACGTTCGCGACGGGCAGAATGGTTATTGTATGAGCCGTAAAAGTATTCGGCTATGTGCATATTCTTCACCCACAACTCGCCTTGCACAAAATAACAATAGGTATCTACCAGACTGGCTTTGCCCAAACGGATGGACTTTATCTCGGTTCCCGTGAGCACGATACCTGCCGTGTACGTATCGATAAATTCATAATCGAACGATGCACGCTTATTCTTTATATTAATAGGAGTCGGTTTCATTAATTTAAAATAACAGATAACTCATTAAACACAGCGGCAATCAATGCCGGACAAACAATTATAATAACTGAAGCAATCAAGGTGTATCGTGTCAGTTTCTCTTCATTTACCTTCATCAGGTACGTGCACCCTCGAACACCACGAATATAGTATAAAATTGCAATATCCAATGGAGAATGGAAATAGAGAACAACCCACTGACAATATCGAGCACAAAAGTCACTACCATAGAATAACCTACAAACTGCTGATTTAGTTCATACTGGTCTTCACGTCCTAACAGTTTCTTGCCCAACTGGTCTATGGCGTATGCCGCCAAAAATATCCTCCGAACAAGGATACAAATATAGCACAACATCGTGTCATTGCTATCTGGAAAGCAGCGACCCCTGCCGTATTCCCAATGAATGTACCTATAAAACGGACATCCGCATAAACCTATCATGGATAAACAAATGCTCCCAGCACTTACGCCTATCCTCTTCCTTGCCAATTTCCTCCCATGCTTTTGCCGGAGATGAAATCAGCGATATTACTCGTTTAAATAAATCTTTGTAATTCAATGCCTAATCTATTTACCTCAGTTCAACTTCAATGAAATGCAAAGGTAATTAATTCACTGGAATAAACGAATAAAAAAACGCATACTTCTCTTGGGGGAATCAAAAAAATAAGCCTACTTTTATTATAGATTCAGACTTTCTTTATTTGATTCGAAGATTATTCATCTCATAATAATACATTAGAGAAATTCTTCTATACCTTAATCAAAAGAAAAGATAACTTCCGGAGAATATATGCTTATCTTTCGATATATTCAACCAGTGATATTCTAAATTCATTAGGTCAAAATAAAAATTTCGCATCCCAAAACTTTCCCATCGGCATAGCTGTTACAGAAATTATGCACGATGCGAAATTAAAATCAAAGTATTATGGATGACAAAGAAAAAAATGCAGAAGTGGCAAAAGCCATAAAATTACCAGACTTGGCATCTTACATGCAAGTAGTAATCAAACAGTTGGAAATAGACAAAAAATGGTCAGCAGTACATACATATACTTATACACTGAAATCCGTTACGGAGTTTTACGGAGGAAAAGGAACACCTGTGCCAATAGATGAAGCTTTCACATCTGGCAGGTTAAAAGAGTATGAGGAATGGATGAGACTGGAAGGAACAAGAAACAAAAAGACCGACAAGAAAAGGTCAGATAGAAAACAATGGAGTACCGAAAGGCCTGAGTTTGAATACCATATCAACCTATATGCGAACCCTGAAAGCTGTATATAACCGACTTGCCGATAAAAAAATACTGCCTTATAACCCGAAGCTATTCGATAATGTATACACAAAGGTAGAATCACAGACCAAACGAGCACTGGATACAAAACAAATGAATACACTACTGCACACCGATATAGAAAAATTGCCCAAAGAGATGCAATGTGCATTGGCATATTTCTTACTAATGTTTCTATTCCGGGGAATGCCATTCATTGACCTTGCCCATCTACGAAAACAAGATGTGAAAGGAAAATATATTGTATATAGCCGTCACAAAACAGGACGACAGATAACAGTGCGCATTCCTAAAGAAGCAATGAAACTGATAGAGAAGTTCAAGAATATGAATTATGATTCCATTTATCTATTTCCGATTCTAGACAAAAAAAACGCAGCAAAGGAACAGAGTCAGAAAAATGGAAAATAAAAAAAGATAAAGAGCTATATATGAACTATCTCCGAGTACTGCGCAACTTCAACTTGAAGCTAGAAAAATAGCGACATTGTTACTGCCTGATGTAAAGCTCAGTTCATACACGCCGCGCCATACATGGGCGACATTAGCATTTCATGCAGGAGTAAATATCGGTATTATCTGCAAGGCATTGGGACACTCTTCCATTAAGGTGACAGAAACTTACTTGAAACCATTTGAAAACGAAAAGGTAGATACAGCCAATGACGAACTGATAATCTCGGTAGTAGCACATAATGGAGAAAAGGAAGTGGCATGAGGAATATCATATGACAGCCATTCAAATAAAAGAAGAATTACTTACCAAGTAATGGATGATTACTTTCACAAAGTAGGGAATATTTCCTCATAAATCCAAAGAAAAAGCTTATAAATCTGTATTAATCCACTATATTTTATTCAATTATAGAAAAACACATAAGCACAAGCACAATATTGCATCTGTCAGTACTTTAACTAATTTACAAAATTACACGACACCTCTTTCCATTTTTGACATCTCAAAAACGGAATCATATTTCTTACATCTTTTTCTATCCGACGAAATGTTTTTCTTATTAAATACAGAATAAGAAAACGCTTTTCCTCACCCTGTGAGAAAAATATAAGCTATTACTTGGTAAGTAATGACTTAACAAAGTAAGTTTATCATGTTATCCGTATATACACGTGCACAAATAGCCATCGCCGTACTGCATGACCTTTCTTCTAGCAAAGTTCTGCAACCGGTCAAATTCCTCCTTCAAAACGAAGAATGGAAAGATTTACTTAATAAGCTGGAAAAAGTACAACTCATCCGCCTTTTACCAAACAAAGAAACAAGAATCCTTTTCTCATATGAATTTAGTCGCCCATTATTGCAAATATCCCTATTGAACGTACTTCAAACCATAAATATAGCCACTTATCGTTATACATCCGTTTCTAGGAATTACCATACACTGGTATGCTACTCAAACACAAGGCAAAGAAAGGAGGTGCAAAATGAGAATATCCCCGACATTATATATCCTTTACCTTTTTGTTTTCTTGTTAGTTGCCTGTAACCGACGCGAACTGACTTATTCGCCCGAAGCAACAATAACAATCAGTGCCGATTGGAGTCAGTCAGGACTGAATGAAAAAGAGCAGGATTATGGTGCTACCGCCATATTCTACCCTACCGATGGCAGCACTCCTTTTGTAGCACTGATGGGTGACCGTACATACAAGACCCTATGCTTGAAAGAAGGATGTTACAACGTCGTCCTTTTCAACCGTTCATTCGATGATTTTGGTAACCTCTGTTTCAGAGGAGAAGAAAACTACCAGACGCTAGAAGCCTATGTAAAGAAGATGGAAATAAGGAACGAATCATCCTCTGAAAGAATTATTATGGAAAGTCCTGACGAACTTGCCGCTGATTATATCGAAGGCTTTGAAGTGACTTCTGATATGCCGGAAAACTATTCATCAGCCATTACCCAACAAAGTAACCGAAATTCCACCAGGAACGAAAATAGTTGTCACTTACGCTTCACCCCCAAAAAACTGACTCAAAAATAACGGTTAAAATCCGTATCAAAGGAATGAACAACATACGAAAAGCTACCTGCACATTAGACGGCATTGCAGAATCCATATTTCTCGTTTCGAAACAAAATTCGGAAAAGACAGTAACACAAGTGCTACGCTTAAGCAATCCCATTTATGATTCCGGCTCGGTAACAGAAGGAACGCTGAGCACTACTATTAGTGTGTTCGGCTTCGATGTAGAGATTCCACACAACCTACATCTGAAAGCAAAGTTAGTAGACGGGAAGACCATATTTGAAGAAAGTTTTAACGATTTGGCAATAAGACGGTTGGATGAAGAAGACGGAACTATGAGCGTTTTTTATTGACATGGCATGTGAAAAGACCGTGCCGAATGTAAAAACAGAAGGTAGCTCAGGATTTGACGCTGATGTAGATAAATGGAACGATGAAGTGAACAGCGATATAGATATATGACAGATATGGGTAGTTATAATATTAATTTTAAAAAAAGTAGAAAATGGAAGTGAAAGTTTATTGATGGTGATGGCAACACTGACTATAGCTGGTTGCTCACAGAATGAAATGACAGAAATGAATCCGGATACGAACCGGACAATCGGGTTGGACGTATATACGGAAGTACAGACCAGAGGAACGGAAACTACAACGTCCACATTGAAAGCAAATGCCGGTTTCGGTATTTTGCCTATCAGACAAGCAGTGCGGGATGGAATAGTGAAAAAGGAAACACAACACCTAATTTCATGTACAATGAACATGCTACATGGACTTCTGATAGTTGGGGATATACTAATTTACGTTTTTGGCCATAGATGATAAGAAAATAACATTCTTTGCTTATGCGCCTTATGAATCCAAACCGGAAGTTGGAACAGACCAAAAAATAACTTTATCAGGACAGAATGCCAAAGGCGCTCCGACAATCACCTTTGAGGTAAAGACTTCTAATAACTGGAAAGATATGATAGATTTGGTAACAGACTGCCATACTGCCATACAAGACCAAACTAATGAAAGTAATAAGGGGACGGTTCAGTTCAAGTTTAGTCACGTACTTACCCAAATAGCCAATATCAAGGTGAAGCCAGATGTGAACTTAGGTACTGATACCAAAATTTTTGTAACGGGATTAAAGTTAGATCCAGGAAGTACAACACTTTACAACAAGGCTGTTTATAAATTCGATAACGACACTTGGGAAGCCATATCTCCTGACGCATCTTATTTTTCAACAGAACAAGACCTGAGTGATTTTTTAAATAAAACAACCACCGACCAATGGGGATATAATAAAAGTTCTATCAATGTAAGTGATGACCAGAATGCAACCGCGTTATTCTCAGATACAGAAGCTCTTTACTTTATTCCGGTAAATAACAAAAACGGTACCACCAACGCAGGTGACTTAAAACTGAAAATCAATTATGACATCGTAACCAAAGTGACCGACACAAGTAATCTGACAAGTACCATAACAAACAAAGAAGTTTCACTACCGAAAAATACGTTCAAGAAAGGAACGAAACATACCTACGTATTGACTATCAAGATGAATGCCATTAAGATTACGGTGGAGGATAATATGGAAGGTTGGACTGATGATAGCGACTCTGATATTAATGTAGAGAAATAATTTCCTTTTGCAGCCAAAACATGATACATACTGGCTATGGAAAGAAAACAGACCGGACAGGGTTGAATGTTTCTTCCCTGTCACTACGGTTAAAAAAGCACGGACGTACAATAAAATAGAAAAAGAAACATGAATCGAAAAACAGAAAGCATAAGGGTGAAACAATTGTATGGCATTTTCCTTGCTGCAACTTTGTTATTGGGAGCTTGTACCCAGGAAGAGGGTACGAACAAATTTCCCCAAGAAAATATCCCTATCAGCTTTTCAGGAAACGTTCCGGTAATGAGATCTGTTAAAGAGTATACCACAACAAGTGATCTTGAAACTATCGGTGTGTTTGCCTACTTCACACACGGAAATTTCAATAAAGATGCCGCAACACCGAATTTCATGTATAACCAGCTTGTTGGTAAACAAACAGACGGCACATGGTCTTATAGTCCGGTCAAGTTCTGGCCGGACAATTCAACAACAGATAAAATCAGTTCTTTGCTTATGCTCCTTATATAAATGAAACAGCAAGTAGCAACTTTTTCGTTCAAGACAAAGAGAGTTCAAATGGATTTCCGATGTTGAGTTATACCGTTCCCACAGCCGAAAACAAACAGATAGATTTCTCGCTGCAACTCCGGTTATGAATCAAAACAATGGCAATGTAAGTTTTAAACTGCGCCATACACTAACCAAGATCAATGTTTATGTAAAAAGTAATGATGATACGGAGGAAAAGTCCGTAACCTTTTTCTCCATTACGGGAATAAAAAGCGGAATACTGACCTATTATACTCCTACGACTGATAGCGACAAAGGCTGGCTGTGGGCATTTCCATCACCTGACAAGAAAGAAACTTTACCGCTGACATAACCAATTTCCCTGTACCGAATACTTATTGCGGAAGAAAAGAAATTGTTAGCTACTTTTTCCTGCTTCCTGCCGGAAAAGGAAGTCAGTTCAGCATCACTTATCAATATGCGGCAAAAGACGGAAATAATAATGCCATTACTCAAGCTATCTGCATAGAAAATCAATCTTTACCTTCTACTGACACTTGGAATCCGGGAGCTTCTGTAAGTTATACCATCGGTATCTCAAGAAAAACTATTTCCGTGATGTCAGAAAATGATATCGCATCATGGGAAGGAGGCACGGATCTGAAACGGTAAATGGAACAGAAGAGAAACAAATAACGAATTAATGGGACAAATAAAAATCAGCCTTGTACTAAGGTGCTAATTTTAAACAAGATAATAACAAAGAAAAATGAAATCTTTCACCGGCATAATCTTTTGGAGCATCCTCTTGATTTGTAGTGCATGCACCGACGAAAATGAAACAAATAATGGAAAAAGAACGGACTGCTACAATGGAACTCCTCTCACTGTTCGAGCAACAGCAACCGGGTTTGAAAACGTTCCCGGTTCCGAAAAGCCTTCCACACGTGCTTCTGTGACAGATGAACATCTTAAAACAGAATTTGTAGACGGTGATTCTATTGGTATATTCTCCATAAAAGATGGCACAATAGTGGATGACATTAACAATATCCCATTGGTTTATAACGTGTCAAATGATAGTTGGAATCCGGTTGAAAACAGCAAGACACTCTATTGGTATGATGGAGCGAGTTACATCGCATACTATCCATATAGGAAGAATATCACACTAGATGTTTCAAAGGATACAGATGAAGCTATTGCTTCGTTGACCAGGAATGAGAAACTGCAACCTTCGAAAGACCAATCCACAAAAGAAAAGCATACTGTGAGCGACCTGCTGATTGCTACTGGCGTACCTACTACCGGCAATTCTTCCGGAATAATCCTGAACCTGCAGTTTAAACACCAATTTACATTGCTTGTGCTGCAACCACAAGCATACATAGGTTGTTTTGCACCCGAAAATGCAGGTTTTGTTTACCACAAAGAATCAAGAATTTTAGGAACAGACTCAGCAGCTATCAATGTGAACTTGAATGGCATTACTCCATATCAGATCGATTCTGTAAAATTCTGCGCCATTGTCCCATCACAAAAAAATGCCAGAATTACCGGAAGCTATGTAACCGCCGACGGCAGAAATAATACGAATACAAAGATAAACTATTCGGGCAGTTCCATCACTTTTGCTTCTGGGAAATGCTATACTCTGAAAGTAATCAGCCTGTACCCGGCAAAGGAAGCACAGAAAGAAAACTTTATCCCGGAGATTTTGTCTTTCAGAATGAAACCGAAAAACGAATAGAGATACATCCCGGAGACGGCATGCTGGAAGAAAACGGGAAAATATATGATTATCAGAATGCTATTGGAATGGTCATTACTTGCGATTCTAAAAAAATGACAGATGTAAAATGCAATGAAAACGGTTGGAATCATGCTTATGTAATGGGGTTTGAAAATTTAGGGACCGGTCGTTGGGGGGGGAATGGAACGAATCGAAGAAGGGATTACTCCAATGACAAAAGATGATGAAATTGAGAAGAATATGAACGGTTATTCTGAAACAGAACAAATGTTGAAGAATTATACTGCTAATGTACAGGGTAGTTACAGTGCTTTTGAATCAATAAGAAAATATAGAAACAGTAACAAAATTCCTGATGGACTTAATCGCAGTCCATGGTTCGTACCGAGTATCGGACAATGGTTTGATATGCTGGTGAATATTTGTGGAAAATCTCCAAGAGATTTTCGAAATGAAACCAGTAACGGCCTAAACGACACAGGATGGGGACAAGAAACACTGGATAAATTGACTATACAGTTATCTAAAGTAGGTAATTCGTTACCGCAGTTTAGTGATACCTACAGACTTGGCTTCAGTTGCAGTTCCCAATATGATAAAGACAGATGCTGGATGTTACTTTGGCACATTGATGATCCTGAATATCCTAATTGGGATAGAGTCTGTTTGCAAGGATATGATAAAAAAGCTTATTGGAATGTACGTCCGTTTTTGCTTTTTAATTATTTATCGTCTTGAAACAGTCTTGTTTCGGAGCAGTAGAAACTTAGTGGAGATTTTTTCATGCGGTTGTTTGTGATACCCTGTATGAACACTCGTCATTTTTTAGGGATGGTTTGTATGACAGACCAAAATAAGTCTGCCAAAGGGAATTACACCCATTGCGGGAGATGATCAGAGGACGTTTCTTTCATGTTCCTGCAAAGTTTTTGATACATATGCGTAACTTTATAATCAGATTCATCCTTAAAAGATCTTATCCATATCTCTAAACCTTTCCTGCCCTATGGTTAAGGGTTTTCTTCCTGTTTGTTTTATCTCCGCAAGCTTTGGAGTTAACTCCATAGCCTTGGGAGATAACTCCAAAGCTTATGGAAACAACTCCAAAGGCTATGGAGATAGAATACATCCGTATAAAAAGGCTTAATCAGGGAAGAGAAAAGGCTTATGCAACAGGAACGAATGTGATATGTTGTTATTACGGCAGCAGAAAGATCGAACCGTTTAAAAATTCATGTCAACTCTTTTCACACGCAGAAGGTATATACTGAATCTAAAGAAAGATATGAACAGGAAAATAAGAAGTAGGCCCCGTCAAATTTCTTCCCCCCTTATCTTATAAATTGAACCACATAGTTCCATTAAATAAAAATCCCCTTCAACCGTAACTGAAGGGGATTTCACTATATAATAAAGTATTATTAATAACTTCCTTGCATATTCGAAGCACTACATTTCACTGTAGAAACAAGTTCTTTGTCATTTTCTCCCTTTGCAGTCACCTTAACTACAATAGTATCACTCTTAGGCACTACTTGATCGAAAATGTCACGAAATTCCATATCATTAAAAGGCATATGGAAACTAATCAAAGCACCTCCTGTCTGATAAGCATCATCAGCCCCTTTGGTCTGTCGAAGTCTTGTCACCAATGTATCCTCCTTGGCTTCTACAGCATATAAATGGAAATCATTCATGTTCAGCTGTTCTTTAGTTTTAAAGGTAAAAGGTACGTTGACATATCCATTTATAGCCCATATCTTATTATTAGAATCCTCCAATGACACTAGTGCATACTCATTTTCAATGTATCAGCCTGAACATTAAAATCTTTATAATTCAAAATAGCTATTAGGCCAACTTCACTTACCTTATAAGACTTTTTCCCCTCTGTAATCGCTTCTCCTTCCATCAGTTTGATCCCTACCTGCACACGCTTGTAATAACTGCCATCAGATGCCTTAAGACCGGCCAATACACTTGAAGCCACTGGAGTATAAGTATATCCCCATGCATCTCCTTTCAGGACAGGTCCACCAAAAATACTACCATCTTCCACAGTAACGATCTCATAAAGATCATAATTGGGGCCGCTATCACCATCATTCAAACAAGAACTAAAAGTAAACACCGATACTAACCCAGCAAATATTGCTGCCAATTTCATTTTTTTCATTTTCTTCTTTATAATTATTAGGGTTTGCAAAATTAAATAAAAGAATCGGTTTCCAAGAAAGAAACTTAATTCTTTTTATTGTTTTAATGATTAAATGAAAAATTGGCTTAAATACTGCGTCGCCACTTGTCTTTTAACATTATTTTTTATTCATGTTTCATCCTCTGATAAGACTTGCTTTATCTTTTGTTTTAACTATTTTTTTCACCGAAATTCACTTGTAGCCTATCCGCCATTAACCCATTAATAAAATTAATACATAAAAGAACAAGCAGTTGGGCTATAGTACCACTTATTTCCTATCTTTGAAACAAAACACCCATTAACCATAAAATCTAGAATATTATGCTAATACTCAAGAAATCATGTAAAGCATTGATCACCGCCCTATGTACATTGTTTATATACTCTTGCAGCAGCAATGATGAACTGGATATCAACAGTTATCAGTTGCAATCTATTCAATGGAAACTTAGTGCAGATGATGCCGAGAAAGTCGATACAATTGAGTTGCCTCCTAAAACAACCAGCAACAATACAGAAGAACCTATGTCTATCACTTTTTCATTTGAAGAAAACATAAAAGAAACATCACAATTTTACAGTGACGACCCGGAACTATTCAATTCTTTGACTTTAAAAGAGAATATATTGGTTGATATTACAGCTAATGCCAGTACCTTGAGCTCTGAATATAGAAAATTATCATCCGACTTACATGCACCTCTGTCCCTTAACGAAACAGTGCTTTCCCCTCTATATAAATCAAAAGAAACACTAAAACTTCTCCACATACAAAAGTAACGACTGAATGTAAAATATATATCAAAGAATATACAGCAACCTATTTGGCTATTTTTGAAAATGACAAAGGAGAAACTATAGAGATGAGTGGCAAATGGAAAGGAGCATTCAATAAAGGTTCCAAGGTTACTTATATTCTTAAAGATATAAAATGAAACATTTGAATTTAATATAGGGTAATGAAGTAGACTACAGCATAACCAATCCTCATCTATCCTATATTTTTCAAAAACATTTTTTTAATCAGCCTATGACTAAAAGAATCGGGATAAATATATAGTTAAATATGCAATCTACATGATCTTATACATTATTTTTGCCGATAAGATCAATTTCCATTCCTAACCGATTCGGTAAAATAAACTATTTATGAACGCTGTATTCTTCAACGAATACATCCAAACAAGCCCTAGATTTATGACCGATTTCACCCCGTGGACACTCTTTGTCGATACAGGCATCATCTCAGTACTGCTACTGCTCGGCAACTCATGAGAGTAAAAATAAGATTCATCCAAAGGCTGTTCATCCCCCCCAGCCTGTTGGCGTTTATAGGACTGTCCTTGGGACCTCACGGTTTCGGCATCATACCTCTTTCCACCCAAACAGGAACTTATGCCGGCATATTGATAGCCTTCATTTTCGGCGCTCTCCCCCTCATCTCACAAAAGGCAGCCAAAGGAGATGCAGACAATATAGGCAGCATGTGGGCATATTCACAGGCAGGAATGTTGTTGCAATGGGCTTTTGGAGGACTGTTGGGATTGCTTGTCCTGAACCGGATATGGCCCTTGAACCTCCTTCGGCATCACTATGCCAAGCGGCTATTGCGGCGGGCACGGTACAGCAGCAGCCATCGGACAGGCTTTCAGCCAGTTCGGATATGACGAAATTCTAACTTTGGCCATGACTGCCGCCACCTTCGGTATCGTAGCGGCAGTCATTATCGGACTGATCATCATAAAATGGGGACAAAGAAAGGGCACACCTCCTTCCTCGCCAATTACGATGACCTTCCTCACGAATTACAGACAGGCCTGTTGCCCGGCGACAAACGGGAAAGCATGGGTGAAAGTTCTTGCTCTTCCATCTCCATTGACCCGCTGACCTTCAATCTTATCATCGTAGCAGTGATAGCATTAGGCGGATACTGCATCAGCAAAACAGTATCCCACTTTA
>ENA-OQHP01000001-OQHP01000001.1-human-gut-metagenome-genome-assembly--contig:-NODE-1-length-95013-cov-3.803522_pt1 | contig 95013 bp, 105 predicted proteins | sample MGYA00242563_ERZ504717 | MGnify/ENA primary metagenome ERZ504717 (study PRJEB26092, sample SAMD00036212) | human gut metagenome | host: Homo sapiens | study: EMG produced TPA metagenomics assembly of... | reverse complement strand
TTTCAATTAACTTCAAGGTAAATGTTTCCAGGTTTTCCAAATCGATTTCTGCTAAATCCATAATGCTCATTTTATATATGGCAAAAATATAAGAATGAAAAAAGGGCGACAAGATAGAATCGCGGAGACGCTTACGCTGTCATGAAGAATAGATGAAGGATATCTATAGCGATCCTTCATTGCAACTTATTTATATTCAGCAAGTAATGCGCTGATGAAGGATTTGAAGGAAATAATTCCTTCATTGTATCTTGACGTGTGGTTGAGATGGGTGCTAAAACTATCTGTCGGATAAATAGATCAATGTACTAGAATTGACAATTTCCTGATCACTATTTGCGCAAATAACTATCGCTTGTTGTCTGTATGCTTTTCGCACGTTTTACTTTTACTTTCTTGCCAAAGTCAAACTTATATATAAGGTTTAAGCACGCTCCTTGATAAGGGGGTTTATTATTTTCTTCTATTCTGCTTAGATTGTTATTGGTAATTGTGGTCAGATTTCTTCTTTTATTCAAAATAGCGTAAACTGATAAATTTATGCAGAACTTTTGATCCAGGAAATATTTGTAAAGGCCGGCATTCATATTGTATACACTGTGATATATTGTTTCGCTTCTACGTGTTCTTCTTTCTGCCATCCTTCTCCACTCTGATATGCGTAATACATTTGGTTGTTGGTATGGTTATTATAATAGTCGCCACCCCATTTCAACCTGGAATGTTTGTTGAGCAAGAAGATATAATTTATTTCTGCTTTCCATAAATCAGAAACAGTTCCGGTGTTGCTACATTTATTATCCTCTTCGTTTTTCTCCGGATACTGATAAAGATAATGGTGATTCAGTTCTTTCGTTTCATCACTTCTCAAATAATCAAGAACTGTTTGCAAAGTATTCTTTCCGTTTTTTGATTTCCAATTATAGTTCAAACTAGCCTGATATATTTTGTCATCCCCTTTCCCTTTACTATGGTAGGAAGAGGTATATTCCTTTTCTGTTTCTTGTGTTTCGGAAAAGAAGAAGATTTTAGTGTGCTTCCAGCCTGTTTTACCATACAGTTAAGTCCGATGCTTTGCAGGGTAGTTATATCATATAACATGCTGAATGTTTCATTGATTCTTCTTATATTTTTACGGTCTATATTTTGATTTACAATATGGATATTCTGGTGGCTGTTATGGGTTATATTTTCCGTGATGTAAGGATCTCCTGCATTAGAAAGGACCAGATTGTTGTAAAAGTTCCATTTCCCAAGCCGAAGGCTTAATGGAAGGCCCAAACGTTCCCAATGACTATTTCTTTTTCTCATCTCTCCTAGCAAAGAGGGTGAACCATTGCCTCCGCCATCTGCATTTGGTGGAAATATAGGGTATGATACTCATTTCTATACTCATCAGCATGGAAAGGGCTCTCTTTATGTTAATCTTAATACGTATGGACATTATAAAAGATTGTCATGGAATCTTTATGGGAATTATCGGCCTTTCAGCTATGGTGTGAATAACAAACGGAAACATTATGGGTCTGAATCGGAACTGACGGTAACTTGGCGTGTGAACAAACATTTGGGAATTACTGGAAATATGAGGTATTTGTTGGGCACTTTGGGGTATGATTCCACTACGCACGAAGGAACTTATTACAATTTCTCATCCGGCAGGATGAAGGACCGAAGTTTCTGCTTTTCATTAGGATTCAATTATTATATGCAAGGAAAGAATTTCAAATATAGGAATAAGAAGAGTTTGCAGAGTACGGAGCAGGGGATAAAGTTGTGAAATAATTTTTGTTTGATATGTTGCAGGCACGGGATGCGTATGATATTAGAATCGCGGAAACGTTTACGAAGAGCGCATGAGGAATGCGCGAAACTTGAGAGTGTCATCTGATGTCATAGTACAGGCTACAGGGCTTCCTGAAGAAGAAATAAAAACCCTTTAATTGGATTGCAAAGGGTTTGGCCGGAAAGAATAGTTTCTATTCGTATTCGTGTTTCCGTTTCGGATTCATCGGAAACCAGCCTTTCAGCACGCGTTCGCGTTGCTCGAATATCTCCTTGATAGTCCAGAAAGAAGAGAAGGAGAAGACACCCAATAAAGAGGAAATCAGGATGTCACTGATAAGCACAGTCCCTATAATGCCTGCTATGCCCAGTACCAAAATATCCACCAGCACCGTGTACCCCAATAATATTCGGCCTTGACCACGATGGGGTGGAAAAGACCGATTATTAAAAAGGTACAAATGCCGATGGCAATACCGCCTAAATGGTATTCATTCAGCCATTCCATTCTTTCTTAGCTTTGAATGGGTATTTCTTTTTTGATGCTCTGCTCCAGAGAGATCAGGGTCTCGGTAGCCGTAACGCCGGGAATTTCCTGAATCTTTGAGTTCAGCAAGTCCATCAAATGCTCGTTATCGCGTGAATAAAGTTTGGTCAGCATGGTATAGGGACCTGTAGTGAAGTGGCACTCCACAATTTCGGGAATCTTCTTCAGTTCTGCCACTACGTTTTTGTACATGGAACCTTTTTCCAGCTTGATTCCTACGTATGTACAGGTTCTATACCCTAAACTCTTAGGGTTCACATGATATCCTGAACCGATAATAACTCCCAAATCAATTAATCTTTGCACACGCTGGTGAATGGCTGCGCGTGAAACTCCACATTCTGCTGCGACATCTTTAAACGGGATGCGGGCATTTTGGGATATAATTTCTAGAATTTGTCTGTCGAGACTATCAATTTTCTCCATAATATACCGATTTTAATGTTATCAATCTGTAAGCAAATATAGGAATACTTTTTAATTTATCTACTATTTTGCAAGAAAAAACAGGATTTCTTTGAAAAAAGTGCAATAAGAGGAGCTAATCACCTATTTTCTTCTCTATTTCGCCGATTTTCCCTCTTCTTTCAAATGAGAAGGTATCGCTATGTGTATCTAAATAGTTCAACAGGAATAGCGATTTTCTTAACAAATATTTTTGTTCTTCGGACTCTTTCAACAAAGCATCCTGATAGAGCAGTTCGGATAACATGTCGATGCGCGTGAGCAATTCCTCGCCACCATAGTTCTGTCCCATCTCGTTCAGTATATATTCCGCATCTTGATCATAATAGAAGGTGGAAGGATGATTGAAGTAGGCACGATAAATGCTTTGAAGTTGCAATTGCAGCTCGGGACCGTCCTTTTTATCTCTTTCTTCTACCAACTTTCCAATGCTTCGAAAAATTGTTGAAGCAACCGCATAATGTAATCTCTTTGCAGCATGTTAATTGTCCTCTTCGTTTTTATGGGTTAGTGTTACTAATACTTTATCTATCCGGGCTCCGTCCATGTCGACTATTTCCAGTGTGAAGTCATTCCATTCCATGGATTCACCGGTCTTGGGAATGTGGCCTAGTTGTTGCAGGATGAGGCCGCTCAACGTGTTGTAATTATAATCGGGGTATAAATCCTCCATTTCGAAATGACTCAGAAAGTCATAGAAAGAACATTGGCCGTCTATCAACCAGCTTCCGTCCTTGCGGGGAACGATATCGGGGTCTTCCGAGTCACTGGGCAAGGTGCCTACCAGGGCTTCCAGAATGTCCTTCATGGTGATGATGCCTTGCAGACTGCCGAATTCATCACAGATTAATCCGTATTTGATGTTGTGCTGGCGTATTTGTTCCAATACTTTATATACATCCATGTTTTCGTGGAAGTATTGTGCCGGACGGATCACATCACGCAGATTGAATTCGCAACTGTTCAGCTTCCCGAAGAGGTCTTTCAGGTAAACTACTCCGATGATGTTGTCCAGGGTGTTTCCTTGAGTTACAGGGTAAACTTGGTACAGGTGTTGGCATACGATGTCATACAGCTGCTTGTTGTTCATGTCTATGTCAATGGATACGATGTCGCTGCGATAGGTCATGATGGTGTTGATACTGCGGTCGCCAAGAGAGAAGACGCGGTCCACAATATCCTGTTCCACTTCCTGCACTTCACCGTTCTCGGTTCCTTCGTCTATCATGGATTTGATTTCCTCTTCAGTCACTTTTTCTTCCGCTGTGTTGATATGCAGCAGGTTGAAGATAAGTGAAGTGCTTTTGGCAAGTATCCATACAAAAGGAGAGGCGATGACGGACAGCCAGTACATGGGACGTGCCAATAGCTTGGCAGCACGGGTGGAGGCACTCATGCCAATGCGTTTGGGCACCAGCTCGCCAAAGATAATAGTGAGGTAAGTGACCAGGATGACAATCAGGGTTTGAGCCAATAAATAGGCATATGTGGCGGGTACGCCGGCGTCAGTCAGTATGTTCCCAAAATCGGTGGCCAGCACGTCGCCGGAGTAAATACCGGTCAATATACCAATCAGGGTGATTCCGATTTGATGGTGGATAAAAACTTGTCCGGGTCATTGGCAAGCTTTAAAGCGATACGCGCTGTAGAGCTTCCATGACGGATATCATTGGACAAACTACTTTTACGCGCTGAGATCAGGGCGATTTCGGACATAGCGAATACCCCGTTTAATAAGATAAGTGCGATAATAATGGCAATTTCCATGTAAGAATTTACGTTTTGTTTTGCTAACAAATGTACTAAGAATTGTGTTTTCTCTTTCTTCTTTTAGATTTAATTAATGAATTATCTGTCATTTGCGCTATCTTTGCGGTGTCTATACTTAGAAAGGAGTAATTATGCATCCGTTGGAACTATTCAAATATTGTCCGAAGTGTGGTTCGCCGCACTTTGAAGTGAACAATGAGAAATCAAAGCGTTGTGCCGATTGTGGCTTTGTGTATTATTTTAATTCCAGTGCCGCTACTGTAGCTTTTATCTTGAATGATAAGAATGAGTTGTTGGTGTGCCGCAGGGGAAAAGAACCGGCGAAGGGAACATTGGACCTGTCCGGCGGGTTTATTGATATGCATGAGACCGGCGAGGAAGGTGTGGCACGCGAGGTGTTGGAAGAAACCGGTTTGCAGGTGGAGGAGGCTGTTTATCAGTTCTCATTGCCCAACACTTATCTTTATTCAGGATTTCTGGTACATACATTGGATCAGTTCTTTCTTTGTAAGGTGAAAGATACCAGCCGGATAAAGGCGATGGATGATGTGGCGGAGTCTTTCTGGCTTCCCTTGGATGAAGTGAATCCCGAAGAATTCGGGCTGGATTCTGTGCGTGAAGGAGTCCGGCGTTTTTTGAAAGAACATAAACTTAATGATAAGATATGAAAAGAAAAACCTTATTGATGGCCGCATTGATGGGAGGCTGTTCCTTGCAGGGAATGGCGCAGCAGATCACTCCCAAGGATGTGGCAGGTGACAAGGAATATAACCGGGTATGCCGGGAATATGAGTTGAAAGGCGGGGACAGCATGGAGCTGTTACAGGCTTATTTGGACAAATATCCTGATTCCCGCCATAAAAACAGGGTGCTGTCACTGATTGCCTCTGCTTATTTTATGGAGGGAAAATACAAGGAGGCCATTGCCCTGTTCCGGTCGTGTGATCTGGAGGCTTTGCCTGATAAGGAAAGAGATGATTGTGCCATGCGTCTGGCCACCTCTTATCTGAAAGAAGACAATCTGCGTGAAGCGGCTGTATGGTTTACCTTGCTGAAAGAGGTAAGCCCATTGTATCAGGATGACGCTGTCTATAATCTGGCTTATATTGATTATGTGGAGAAACGCTATGACAAGGCGCTGAAAAGTTTCCAGTCTTTGCAGAATGATGCCGTATATGCAGCATTGGTTCCTTATTATATAGGAGAGATTTATTTGGTGAAAGGAAATTATCAGCAGGCCCGTACTGTGGCAAAAGCGTATCTGGAGCAATATCCGGCTAAAAAGGATGTTCCTCAGATGGAACGGATTTGGGGAGAGGCTTGTTTCGGATTGAATGATTACCAAGCGGCGATACCTCCTTTGGAAAGATACCGTGAAAGTGTTTCCCACCCGCAGCGTAAGCCTTTGTATGAACTCGGTATGAGTTATTATTATACTGGTGTTTATTCCAAGGCTGCCGCTACTTTGGGGGAAATGGCTTCGGTACATGATGCCTTGTCACAGAATGCTTATTTACACATGGGGCTGGCTTATTTGAACTTGAAGGAGAGGAACAGGGCACGCATGGCATTCGAGCAGGCTGCCAATTTCAGTTTTGATCCGAAAGTAAAGGAACAGGCTCTTTATAATTATGCTTTGTGTATTCATGAAACCTCTTATTCTCCATTTGCCGAATCGGTAACCGTGTTTGAGCGTTTTCTGAATGAGTTCCCGAATTCACCTTATACGGAGCGTGTCAATGATTATTTGATAGAGGTGTATATGAATACCCGCAGTTATGAAGCTGCTTTAAAATCTATAGCAAAGATTGAGCATCCGGCACACGCATTATGGAGGCCAAGCAGAAGATTTTGTTCCGGCTGGGCACACAGGCATTTGCGAATGCCCGTTTCCAGGAGCTCTGGAGTTCTTCAACCAATCGCTTGCTGTGGGGCAATACAATCAGGCGACAAAGGCGGACGCTTATTTCTGGAGGGGGAATCCAATTATCGTCTGGACCGTTTTCCGCAGGCGGGTAACGATTACCGCTTGTATCTGGAATTTGCCACCAGCAAGAACGGACAGGAATATGGTTTGGCGCTCTATAACTTGGGATATACTTATTTCAAACAGAAAAATTATGGAAATGCGGGCACTTGGTTTACCCGTTTTGTGGACAGGGGAAGTATCAATGAACGCACCATGCAGGCAGATGCTATAACCGTATAGGTGACTGCAACTTCTATGACCGCCGTTTTGAACAGGCTCGTCAGGATTATGCCCGTGCGGTGGAGATTGATCCGTCACTGGGGGATTACTCTTTGTATCAGGAGGCGTTTGTGCGTGGTTTGCAACGTGATTACAATGGAAAAGTGCAGACGTTGAACCGCTTGATTTCGGATTATCCGGAATCACAATACATGGATGATGCCCTTTACGAGCAGGGACGTGCTTTTGTGCAGATGGAGGATAATGCTAATGCCATTGCCCGTTTCAATATTCTGGTGAAGAAATTTCCGGAGAGCAATGTCGCACGGCGGGCGGCTAACGAGATCGGTTTGCTATACTATCAGGATGACAAGTATCCTGAAGCCATCCAGGCTTATAAGCAGGTCATAGCCGGTTATCCGGGCAGTGAGGAGGCGCGTTTGGCGCAGCGTGACTTGAAATCGATCTATATTGATTTGAATAAGGTGGATGAGTATGCCAATTTGCTTCAACTATCCCCGGCGGTGCAACTTTGATGTGAATGAGCGTGATTCATTGACTTATGTGGCTGCCGAATATATATGCGAGGAGAGGTCACCGAAGCCCGCAACAGCTTTACCCGTTATTTACAGACTTTCCCCGAAGGTGCTTTCAGCCTGAATGCCAACTATTATATCGGTTTGATAGACTATAACCAGAAAGCCTATGAAAGTGCAGCCCGGCATTTGGATAAAGTATTGGAATATCCCAACAACAAATATTCTGAAGATGCCATGTTGATGGGGGCCGAAATGGCTTATACGGCGAAGGATTATGAAAAAGCCTTGCATATTTACAAGCAATTGAAAGATAAAGCCGCTTCTATGGAGCGTCGCCGGCTTGCAAAAACCGGAATGTTACGCAGTGCGCATATGCTGGGAAATGAGGAAGAGATTATCTTTGCCGCAACAGATTTGCTGGCCGATACTAAACTGGCGCCGGAATTGTCTAACGAGGCACATTATTACCGTGCAAAAGCTTATTTGGATGCCGGCAAGACGGATGGAGCTATGGAAGATTTGAAGGTCTTGGCGAAAGACACCCGTAATGTATATGGAGCGGAGGCCAAATATAAAGTCGCCCAGATTTACTTTGACGGCGGACAAACGGATAAGGCGGAGCAGGAGGTGCTGAATTACATTGAGGTAAGTACACCGCATACCTATTGGCTGGCACGCAGCTTTGTGTTATTGGCTGATGTGTATATGAAGTTGGGGCGTAACTTGGATGCTAAACAATATTTGCTTTCATTGAAGCAGAACTATCAGGCCGATGATGATATTGCCGGAATGATTGAAAGCAGACTGGAGAAATTGAAAACAGAGAATTAAAATTAAAAAATAAGTGCTGAATATGATAAGTAAGAAATTGTCAATTGTCCATTGTCAATTGTCCATTATATTGGCTTTTTTGCTCTGTCTGTTGCATATGCGCAGCAAGATAGTACGTTGAACCGCACTGTGGTGGTAGAGAATGAGTATAATCCCAATATCATGGATGCCTCAAAGATTAATGTCCTGCCTAAGGTGGAGGAGCCGGCTGTAATGAAGAAAGGCATAGAATATGCTACAGCCTTGCGCCCTGTTTCGGCCTGGACGTATGAAAGTATGTCTCCTATAACTCGTGAATGGGCAATGAACCGCGCGAAACGTGGATATGTCCGTGCCGGATATGGAAATTATGGGAATGTGGATTTTAAGGCTGGGTATCTGTGGGATATCACCGGAAAGGACCGTCTGAAAGTCGGGGTATCTCTGGATGGCATGAACGGAAAGCTGAAGCATTGGAATGCTGAGGATTGGAAATCACGTTTTTATTCTACTGAGTTCCGTTTGGACTATTCTCATGATTTCAGCAAGGTAACTTTGAATTTAGGTGGCGGCCTGCAATCACAAGTGTTTAACTATATGCCTGATTCCGAAATGCATACGGCTTCTGCCAGAGCTACTGATAAACAGCATCATACTTTAGGCGATTTTCACATAGGTGTTTCTTCCAGAGATGAATCGCTTCCTTTGCAATTCACTTTGCAGACCGGATTGAAGTATTTTGGTATCAAATATCCGCTGGATTATTCAGGCAATGCATCTACAGGTAAGGAGAAGATTGTCCACACCGAAGGAGATGTATGGGGCAAGCTGGATAATGAGCAACGGGTAGGCATCCGTTTCGAGATGGATAACCTGTTTTATTCTTCGGACAGTTTAATGGGCAACTATACTTCACTGGGTTTGAATCCTTATTATATGTTGGAAAGTGATGACTGGCGGGTCCGTGTCGGTGCTCATGTGGATTGGCAGTCGGGAGAGGACAGTGGTATTGATGTGTCTCCTGACGTGAAAGCCGAATACTTGTTCTCGGAGAGTTATGTGCTTTATTTACATGCGCTGGGAGGGCGTGAACTGAATGATTATCGCCGGTTGAATGCTTTTTCACCTTATTGGTCTTTAAATGCCCGGATGCCTTCTACCTATGTGCCACTGAATGCTACATTGGGTTTTAAAGCATCTCCGGTAAATGGTTTGTGGTTTAATGTCTTTGGTGGATATCGGATCAGTAAAGATGAGTTGTTTTGCAATCTGGTGGATGCGGACGGGTATTATTTTACTCATTTCTTGCAGGATAAAGCGAAAACCGCGTATGGAGGTGCTGAATTGAAATACGGTTATAAGGACTGGTTTGACGCTTCATTGAAAGGTACATTTTATAGCTGGAAGACAGACAATGAAAATGAAGAGCTGTATTTAGTGACCAAGCCCAAGTTTGAATTGAATTTCTATGCTGAGGCTAAGGTTTTTGAAGGATTGAAGGTTAATTTGGGCTATGAATATGTACAGCGGAAAGAATATGTGATAGAAGAAGGGAATAGCAGCAAGGATTTTGGTTTGGGCAATATCAGCAATTTGAGTGTGGGAGCCAGTTATACTTTCCTGAAAGATCTGTCTGTTTTTGGGCGTGTGAGTAATCTGTTGAATAAACAATATTATTATGAGTACGGCTATCCTGCTGAAAAACTGAATGTTCTACCGGGCTTTCTTTGGCTTTTTAGTTAAATAGCACTCGGAAAGGATTTTTTTAAGAAAAAGCAGAAACATACCTTATTATATAGGTGTGCTTCTGCTTTTTTTCTACTTTGCCCCAAAATAAAATGGAATACATAGTATTATGCAAAAAATCTAGTAATAGTTGAGTCACCCGCCAAGGCTAAAACCATTGAGAAATTCTTGGGCAATGATTATAAAGTCCTTTCCAGTTACGGGCATATCCGGGATTTGAAAAAGAAGGAGTTTAGTATCGATGTAGAGAATGGGTTTGAGCCGACTTACGAGATACCGGCAGATAAAAAGAAATTGGTAGCCGAATTGAAAGCGGAGGCAAAGAAAGCTGATATGGTATGGCTTGCATCCGATGAGGACCGTGAAGGAGAAGCTATTTCATGGCACTTGTTTGAAGTCTTGGGGCTGGACCCTGAGAAGACCAAGCGCATTGTATTCCACGAGATAACCAAAACAGCGATACTAAAGGCCATCGAAAATCCGCGTGACATTGATGTGAATCTGGTAAATGCCCAGCAGGCACGCCGTATTCTGGATAGAATTGTAGGTTTTGAACTCTCACCGGTATTGTGGAAGAAGGTAAAGCCTGCTCTTTCTGCCGGACGTGTGCAGTCTGTTGCCGTTCGTTTGATTGTGGAACGTGAACGTGAGGTGCATGCTTTTGTCAGTGAGCCGTCTTATCGCGTTACAGCAGTGTTTGAAGTACCTGATGTCGATGGAAATGAAGTTGAAGTGAAAGCGGAATTGTCCAACCGTTTCAAAACCAAGGAAGAAGCACAGGCTTTCCTTGAAACTTGTAAGGATGCGCAGTTCTCTATTGAAGATATAACAACCCGCCCTGTGAAGAAATCGCCGGCGGCACCGTTTACTACTTCTACGTTGCAGCAGGAAGCTGCCCGTAAGTTGGGATTTACAGTAGCGCAGACCATGATGGTGGCACAGCGTCTGTATGAAAACGGACAAATTACCTATATGCGTACGGATTCGGTGAACCTTTCGGATCTGGCTTTGAATACCAGCAAGCAGACTATCTTGTCCCTGATGGGAGAAAGATACGTCAAAGTCCGTAAGTTTGCCACCAAGACTAAAGGAGCACAGGAAGCGCATGAGGCTATCCGTCCTACCTATATGGAGAATGAAACGGTGAACGGAACTGGTCAGGAACAGAAATTGTATGAACTGATCTGGAAACGTACCATCGCTTCACAGATGGCAGATGCGGAGCTGGAGAAAACAACGGCTACTATTGTAATCAGCAACAGTAGCGAGAAATTTATCGCTACCGGCGAGGTGATTACTTTTGACGGTTTCCTGCGTGTATACAAGGAATCATACGATGATGACAATGAGCAGGAAGACGAGGGCCGTCTGTTGCCGCCTCTGAGCAAAGGGAAAACTGATAAGAAAAGAAATCCTGGCGACTCAGCGCTTTACCCAATGTCCGCCCCGTTATACGGAAGCCAGCCTGGTACGCAAACTGGAAGAGTTGGGCATCGGTCGTCCATCTACATATGCACCTACCATTTCTACTGTGCAGCAACGCGGTTATGTAGAAAAAGGAAACAGTGAAGGTGTGAAACGCCCGTATGATATCTTGAAACTGAAAGGCGGCAAGATTACGGAAACTACCAAGACAGAGATGACGGGAAATGAAAAGGCCAAGTTGTTGCCTACTGATACCGGTATCGTGGTAAACGATTTCCTGATGGAATACTTTCCTGAAATCATGGACTTTAACTTTACAGCGAATGTGGAGAAAGAGTTCGATGAAGTGGCGGAAGGAGAAAAGGAATGGACTGGCATGATGGACAGTTTCTATAAAGGCTTCCATCCGTTGGTAGATAAGACCATTCACTCTAAGACTGAGCATAAGGTGGGTGAAAGGTATTGGGAACAGATCCTGTAAGCGGTAAGCCGGTATCGGTTAAGATCGGTCGTTTCGGTCCGGTTATTCAGATTGGTACTGCCGATGATGAGGAAAAACCGCGTTTTGCGCAGTTGGCAAAGGGATTGTCGATGGAAACCATTACGTTGGAAGAAGCATTGGATGCGTTCAAGCTTCCCCGTACGTTGGGGGATTATGACGGACATACGGTAACGGTAGGAGTAGGGCGTTTCGGACCATACGTGCGCTATGACAAACTGTTTGTTTCTATTCCTAAAGGAACGGATCCGATGGAGATTTCTTTGGATGAGGCGGTAGAGTTGATCAAGAATAAGATAGAAGCGCAGGAGAAGAAGTTTATTAAAGTATTCGATGCTGACCCTGATATGCAGGTCTTGAACGGACGTTACGGCCCATACATCAGTTATCAGAAAAAGAATTATAAGATTCCTGAGAATGTAGAACCGGCAGATTTAAGTCTGGAGGCTTGTTTTAAGGTGATTGAATTGCAGAAAAGCAAGGCGGAAACGCGTAAAACGAAAGCGGCTTCAAGAAACAGGGGAACCGTGAATATGGAAGAGGAGTCCGAAAAGCCCGAAGAATCCGCAAAAAGTAAGGCGGCTTCCAAGGTAAAGGGCACTGCAAAAGCAAAAAAATGACACGTATATTTTTAATAGGATATATGGGCGCGGGCAAAACGACTCTAGGTAAGGCGTTTGCCCGTGAAATGAGTCTGAATTTCATTGATTTGGACTGGTTTATCGAGGAACGTTTCCATAAAACCGTTCAACAGCTGTTCTTGGAACGCGGAGAAGACGGATTCCGGGAACTGGAACGGAAAATGTTGCACGAAGTGGCCGAGTTTGAAGATGTGGTTGTTTCGACCGGTGGAGGAACACCTTGTTTTTGATAACATGGAGTATATGAATGATTGCGGTGATACAGTGTTTCTGGATGTGGAACCTGCCGTATTGTTCCGCCGTCTGAGAGTGGCCAAGCAGCAACGTCCATTGTTAGCAAATAAAAGTGATGAGGAACTGATGGATTTTATCTGTGAGGCGTTACAGAAAAGACATCCGTTTTATTCAAAGGCGAAACATCTGTTTAAGGCTGATGAGCTGGAGGATAAAAGACAAATTCAAGCCTCTGTTGACAGCTTGAGAAAGAAATTGAATAAATAATTATATATAGTAAAATACACACTCTTTGTACAGAAGAAGAAATGAGAAAATGGCGTATTGAAGATTCGGAAGAACTCTACAACATAACAGGGTGGGGAACTTCGTACTTTGGTATCAATGACAAAGGTCATGTAGTGGTAACTCCTCGTAAGGACGGCGTTGAGGTCGATTTGAAAGAATTGGTCGATGAGTTGCAATTGCGGGATGTGGCAGCTCCTATGCTGGTCCGTTTTCCGGATATTCTGGATAATCGTATTGAAAAATCGCGAACTGCTTTAAGCAGGCATCTGATGAGTATGGGTATAAGGCCCAGAATTTTATCATTTATCCTATCAAGGTAAATCAGATGCGTCCTGTAGTGGAAGAAATCATCAGTCATGGAAAGAAATTCAATTTGGGACTGGAAGCCGGTTCCAAACCTGAACTTCATGCGGTGATAGCTGTGAATACAGATTCGGATTCATTGATTATCTGCAACGGATATAAGGACGAAAGTTATATCGAGCTGGCTCTGCTGGCACAGAAGATGGGGAAACGCATTTTCTTGGTGGTGGAGAAAATGAATGAATTACGCCTGATAGCCAAAATGGCAAAGCAGCTGAATGTGCGTCCTAACATAGGTATCCGCATTAAGCTGGCTTCTTCGGGAAGTGGTAAATGGGAAGATAGCGGAGGAGATGCCAGTAAGTTTGGCTTGACATCCAGTGAATTGCTGGAAGCGCTTGATTTTCTGGAAAAGAAAGACATGAAGGACTGTCTGAAACTGATTCATTTTCATATAGGCAGCCAGGTGACTAAAATACGCCGTATCAAGACAGCTCTGCGTGAGGCATCGCAATTCTATGTGCAGTTGCATGTGATGGGATTTAATGTGGAATTTGTGGATATCGGCGGCGGTTTGGGTGTGGATTACGACGGAACTCGTTCTGCCAATAGTGAAAGCAGTGTGAACTACTCTATTCAGGAGTATGTGAATGACTCTATCTCTACACTGGTGGATGCCAGTGACAAGAATGGAATTCCTCATCCGAATATTATTACCGAAAGCGGACGTTCACTGACCGCCCATCACTCCGTGCTGATTTTCGAGGTGCTGGAAACGGCGACTCTGCCCGAATGGATGAGGATTTCGAAGTGGGGTGAAAATGATCATGAACTGGTACATGAACTTTATGAGATTTGGGATAATCTGAATCAGAGCCGTATGGTGGAGGCTTGGCACGATGCACAGCAGATACGTGAGGAAGCACTTGATTTATTCAGCCACGGTATTGTGGATTTGAAGACCCGTGCCCAGATAGAGCGTCTGTACTGGTCGGTGACCCGTGAGATCAATCAGATTGCTTCGGGGCTGAAACATGCGCCCGATGAGTTCCGCAAACTGGACAAACTGCTGGCTGATAAATATTTTTGTAATTTCTCGTTGTTCCAGTCGTTGCCGGACTCGTGGGCGATAGATCAGATATTCCCTATCATGCCTATCCAGCGTCTGGATGAGAAGCCCGACAGAAATGCTACCTTGCAGGATATCACTTGTGATTCGGATGGAAAGATTGCCAATTTTATCTCTACCCGTTATGTATCGCATGACCTGCCGGTACATTCGTTGAAGGGAAAAGACGCTTATTATATAGGTGTATTTTTGGTTGGTGCTTATCAGGAGATTCTGGGTGATATGCACAATTTGTTTGGAGATACCAATGCGGTGCATGTTACGGTGGATGACAAAGGGTATTCTATTGATCAGGTAATTGATGGTGAAACGGTGGCCGAGGTTTTGGATTATGTACAATATAACCCGAAGAAATTGGTGCGTACACTGGAAACCTGGGTGACCAAATCAGTGAAGGAAGGAAGAATTTCTGTAGAGGAAGGAAAAGAATTCCTCTCTAATTATCGTTCCGGGTTGTACGGATATACTTATTTGGAATAATAGCATGAAAGAGAAACTGACTATCATAAAAGTAGGTGGAAAAATTGTAGAGGAAGAGTCTACACTTAATCAGTTGTTGGCTGATTTCTCTGCTATAGAAGGTTATAAGTTGTTGGTACACGGTGGCGGGCGCTCTGCTACCAGACTGGCGGCACAACTAGGGATTGAAAGCAAGATGGTGAATGGCCGCCGCATTACGGATGCAGAAACGCTGAAAGTGGTAACCATGGTATATGGCGGACTGGTGAACAAGAATATTGTAGCCGGCCTTCAGGCAAAAGGTGTGAATGCCATTGGACTGACCGGAGCCGATATGAATGTGATTCGTTCGGTAAAGCGTCCGGTAAAAGACGTGGACTATGGCTTTGTTGGTGATGTGGAGAAAGTAAATGCCGGTTTCCTGGCGACATTGATCCGTCAGGGCATTGTGCCTGTTATGGCTCCATTGACCCATGACGGTAAAGGAAGCATGCTGAATACCAATGCTGATACCATTGCCGGAGAAACCGCCAAAGCATTAGCGTCCTTGTTTGATGTGACATTGGTTTATTGCTTTGAGAAAAAGGGCGTATTGCGTGACGAAAATGACGATGACAGTGTAATTCCTGTCATTACTCCTGAAGAGTTTAAAGAATTTGTAGCGCAAGGTATTATTCAAGGAGGGATGATTCCCAAGCTGGAAAATTCTTTTTCTGCCATTGATGCAGGAGTCAGTCAGGTGGTAATAACCTTAGCATCAGCCATTAATGAAGGAAGTGGAACCGTAATCAAAAAATAATTCAAAAAAAACAGGCGGGTGAGTGTAACTTTAGTGTAACTCACCGTCATTATTACAGAGCAATGCGAGAGATCAGTTTCCGAAACGATATTCTGCCCCTGAAAGACAAGCTCTACAGGTTGGCGCTTCGTATTACGCTGAATAGTGCTGAAGCGGAGGATGTGGTGCAGGATACGATGATCAGGGTATGGAACAAGCGGGATGAATGGCCGCAGTTTGAATCCATCGAGCATATTGTCTGACCATTGCTCGTAACTTGGCAATTGACCGCAGCCAGAAGATGGAAGCGCAGAATTTGCAACTGACCTCTGAAGTGCGGGAGATGCCTGATACATTGACGCCTTATGACCGGTTGGCGCAGAACGAACAAATGCAGTTGGTTCACCGTTTGGTCAATGAGCTTCCCGAAAGACAGCGTACAATTATGCAGTTGAGGGATGTGGAAGGAAAGAGTTATAAAGAGATTGCAGATATTCTGCAGATTACGGAAGAACAGGTGAAAGTAACCCTTTTCCGTGCCCGGCAGAAGATAAAACAAAGATACACTGAAATAGAGGATTATGGATTATAAATATATTGAACAGCTTTTGGAACGTTATTGGAATTGCGAAACTTCATTGGAAGAAGAGCAAATACTACGTTCATTCTTTCGTCAGAAGGAAGTGCCTGCTCATTTACTCCGTTACAAGCAGTTGTTTGCTTATCAGGATGTGGAGAAGGAGAAAGGTTTGGGCGATGATTTTGATACCAGAATCCTGACCCGGATAGAAAGACCGGTGGTAAAAGCGCAACGTCTGACTATGCGTACGCGCTTTATGCCTCTGTTTAAAGCGGCTGCAATGATTGCCGTGTTGTTTCTTATGGGTACAGTGATGCAACACGCTATGGAAGGCGGTGATAGTGATACGGTATCGGTACACGATGAGTATCAGGATTCTACTACCGATCCCCAAGTGGCATACGAACCTGTATTGCCTACAGATACGGTGACAAAGATTACCGCTGATGATACCGGTACAGGGACAGGGAAAACAAATTAGAACATTTTCATTTGCTTTTATATAAATATGATAGTTAGTGCTTATTAAAACAACTTTTTAATTCGAGGCTGTGAAGTTTCAATTCTCTCAAATTTTAAATTAACTAACTAAATAATTTTAAAAAGGATTACCGCGTGAGCAGTAATCCTTTTTTGCTTGGTAGATAATTTAATGTAAAGAGAGAGTTATGAAATGAGTTATTTGCTCTTAACGCTTCCGATTCCGGATTTTTTTAGTCCGGTAACCCGAGGGTCACCGTAGTAGTTTACACTTCCTACTCCCTGGGCACTGATATTTATCGTCCCGGATGCATAACAAGAAACACTTCCCACACCGTTTTGTTCAACTACAACATCAGAAACAATCATGTCTTTTGCTTTCAGGCTGCCTACTCCTTCCAAATAATATGTCGCATGACCGGCCTGCCCCTTTAATTGATACTTCCTACTCCTTCTTGGGATACTTTGATGCAACGTGCCATTAATGCATTTGCTTCAATACTCCCCACACCTTCGGCACTGATAGAAAGATCTGTTACTTTCACGCTGTCTTTCAGATAAATACTTCCTACACCTCTTTGCTTGATATTGCATAAAACCGGACTGGTAATTGAGATATTGATTTTTGAACTTTTGAAGTTTTTGAATTTGTCTTTATCCATACTGATACTCAGCGTACTGTCTTTGACCATGACAATGAGTTGGGGGATGTAATTATCCGGACCGTCGGCTTCTACTTTGGTCACATTCCCTTGAGTAAAGACAATGTTGGCAGGTGCTTTGTTCTCTATCTTATTGAAAGGAGTTACGCTATATTTTTTGGTCATTTTACTCTTGCTGGGTTTCGGGCCTGATGATATGTGGAAACAGCCTGTCATCATTGTGATTGTCAGAAAAAGACTGAAAAATAAATAGTTTTTGTTCTCATGGTAATATATATATTTAATTGGTTTCTGTTAATTAGACGGTGAAGATTCCTGGAAAGTTGCAAATCTCTGCCTTTTTTTATTGGAAAGCTGTATCTTTGTATCCGTATGGCAACTAAAAGAGTACTTCCGGATAAAGATTTTGACCGTATTATAGTGCGTACACACAAGCTGGCGCGTAATGTTACTATGCGGGTAAAGCCCGACGGACTGCATGTTACTGTTCCTCCTTATAGTTTAAGCAGCAAAGTGCTGGAGGTGGTGGAGCAATACAGGCAACGTCTGTTGGAGGACTGGAGGAAAGTGAGCAAGAAACCGATTGATCTAAATTTTCGTATTCACACTCCCTGTTTCCGTTTATGGCTGGAGCAAGGTAACTTTACTTGCTTTTCCGTACGTTTTACCGAGGAGGGAGTCAAGATTATCTGTCCGCGGAATGTGGATTTTTCTTTACCTGAAGTACAAAGCTGGTACGTAATGCCATCATCCGTGCCATGAAGAAAAATGCACAAGAGTATCTGCCACCTCTTTTATCTGCCTTGTCCGAACAGTATCATTTGCCATTTAAACGTGTGAAGATTACCGGCAGCAAGGGAAGATGGGGAAGTTGTTCGGGGACAGGCAGTATCAATCTTTCCTGTTATTTGATGTTGTTGCCTCCCCATTTGATGGACTATGTACTGTTACACGAATTGTCTCACACCAAGGAAATGAATCACGGTCCTCGTTTTTGGGAATTGCTGGATAGTATGACAGGAGGGAGAGCTCGTGCCTTGCGTGCGGAGTTACGCAGATTTAATACTGATTTTTAGAACCATTAAATAGAATTACAATGAAAAACAGATTTTTAAGCATGCTTATTGGGGCTGTCTTGTTCGTTCTTTCAGCAGCGGCCGAAAATTATCCTTATCGGAGTGATGTGCTTTGGGTAACTGTACCCGATCATGCCGACTGGTTGTACAAGACAGGCGAGAAAGCGAAGATTGAGGTTCAGTTCTATAAATATGGTATTCCGCAAGATGGTGTGGAGGTTTTATATGAGCTGGGAGGCGACATGATGCCTTCGGATACCAAGGGAACTGTAAAACTGAAGAATGGAAAAGCGGTTATTTCTATGGGGACAATGAAAGAGCCCGGTTTTCGTGATTGTCGTCTGACGGCTAAACTAGGAGGTAAAACTTATTCCCACCATATCAAAGTCGGCTTCTCTCCTGAGAAGCTTCAACCCTATACCCAGTTGCCTTCTGATTTTAATGAATTCTGGAATAAGACTAAGGCGGAAGCAGCCCAGTTCCCTCTGACTTATACCAAAGAGTACGTAAAGAAATATTCTACGGACAAAATAGACTGTTACTTGATCAGACTTCAGCTGAATAAGCAGAACCAGTGTATTTATGGTTATCTGTTCTATCCTAAGGCGGAAGGAAAGTATCCGGTAGTGCTTTGTCCTCCGGGAGCAGGTATCAAGACTATTAAAGGCCCGATGAGGCATAAATATTATGCGGAAGAAGGCTGTATCCGCTTTGAGATAGAAATCCACGGCTTGAATCCGGAGCTGGATGAGGACACTTTCGGCGAAATAAGTCGCGCTTTCAGTAGTCGGGAAAACGGTTATTTGGTAAACGGCTTGGATAGCCGTGAAAATTATTATATGAAACGGGTTTATCTGGCTTGTGTCCGCAGTATTGATTTGCTGACTTCATTACCTGAATGGGATGGTAAAAATGTTATTGTGCAAGGGGGGAGCCAAGGGGGAGCTTTGGCTTTGATTACGGCAGGACTTGACAAGCGTGTTACGGCATGTGTGGCAAACCATCCCGCTTTAAGTGATATGGCAGGTTACAAAGCCGGCCGTGCCGGGGGATATCCTCATCTTTTTAAGAATACGGTAGATATGGATACACCTGCCAAGATGAAGACCCTTGCATATTATGATGTGGTGAATTTTGCCAAACAGATTACTGTTCCTGTTTATATGACATGGGGATTCAATGACAATACTTGTCCTCCTACTACCAGTTACATTGTCTATAATGTACTGAACTGTCCGAAAGAGGCGTTGATTACTCCAGTCAACGAGCACTGGACTTCTGAAGACACAGAATACGGGCATTTGCTTTGGATAAAGAAACACTTGAAATAAATCGCTGGAAATAGATGTTTTTAAGATTATAATTGCTATATTTGTTTAGCATAGTGTAGCAACTATCTGTATTTTGATGTTGAACCCTTAAATCGCAAACAGATATGACCGACCTCACCATTCTAATCGCTGTTATTGCATTGGCATTGTGGCCGCTTGCATTTTTAGTTCTTCGCATCCGTCATGAGCGTAAAAACGTAGAGACCGTTTGGACCGTATGACAAAGGAAGACTTGGAGGATATCGGTACGGAAGAGCTGGTTATAGCTGTGCTCAAAAAGATAGGCTGTCAGCCGGAAACCAATGAGGAAGGACATATTGTCTTTAAATATCAAGGTGATGATTTTTATATTGCGGTGGAGGATGAGGCCCGGTTCATCATGATATGGAATCCGTGGTGGGCGTCTATCAGTATGGATAATCCGGCTTTACCTTACTTAAAAGAGATTGTCAATCTGGTCAATGTGGATTCGTTGGTGACCACTGTCTTTACGGCGGATGAGGATGAGAAAAACGTGGGGCTTCATTCCAAATGTCATACGGTCTTTACTCCCAAAGAAGGCCAATTGGACGAATATCTGAAAGCTATGCTCGATCATTTCTTTGTTACTCACGATGCTATCAAGCAAAATTTGCAGCAACTGGGTAGTGCCGCTTCGGAAAGTGCTAATAAGGAACGGACAAAGGTGAAAGGATTTGCTGCTTATAAAGAGAACAGTACGCCACTGTCTTCTGTCGAAGAAGAGAAAAAATAAGGAATGTTTTTATTCGTTCCGGCTTTTATGAAAGTTGCTTTGATGTATGGTTCAAAGCAACTTTATTTGTGTTTATACTTATGCTAAATCCTTTTTCTCTTAAGGATTTTTTTTCTTATCTTTAAGTCCTTGCTTCTTGAAATCCTGAAGTTCAACAAGAAGGAAGATAAGGTGGAGGGCATGTTTGACAAATGCCTGTTCGTTCTGCGTAATCTATCTTCCCTTCTTGAGCGTCTGTGTGCGTTGCAGAGCCGTGTATTCGATCGTTTTTTCGAGGCTGCCGAGATTGCGAAATTCACCTCTAGGGAGTTTGGTGAACATTGGGAAAATTTGAAGAGCTTCCGTGATTGGTATAGCGTAATGTCTACCCCATTGAAGAAAGGACGTGAGGAGGACCTTAAAGAGGGACTCGAAACAGGTCTTTAGGAAGGATTTGAAACAGGTCGTAAGGAAGAATGCTAAAAATGAAACAGGTCGGTATTGCATCTGATGTAAATTGCCAGATTACCGGTTTATCGGCTCAGGAAATAATGTTTCTTTAAGTTCTTTTCTGGAGAAATTGACTTCGTAAAGTGATTAAGTTGGCTTGATGCTTGAAACTTGTTGACCGATTTCCGTTCAAAGAGTTTGTTCAAATTATTTCGGTGAATCTTTTTTAAGGAGAGAATCTCTTTTTTGTGATAGTAATCAATTGATTAACAATTGATTGTTTCCTTCTTTTATATATGCTTATTTGTATATCTCTTACCAAGAGATATACATTTTCTGTGCAAAAATAAGCAAAGTTTTGAGAACTAATACATTTTTGGCAAAAAAATAGGAATTTATATAAAAAAATAAGCTTCCAAGTCCATTTTTATACTCCTTTATCCTATTTGAAATAGGATATAATATGTTGATATATTGTTCATTAGTTACTTTCTATAGATCTCTTGGTAAGAGATCTATAGAAATGTCGTTTTTAAGTTCCTTTATTATATGATAAAGTATGTCTTTGAAGCGATGAGAATGAATGAAATTAACATAGAGCAGATGGAATATCTATTTCTAAGACGTAAACGAAGTAGCGCCGTTTCCGAGCGGCAGAAGAACTTGCTTTTCAAGGCCGCCCAGCGGCATTGGGAGGAGGAGTTTGTCGGCAAGGAAGCGAATATTCGTAAAGTGGACTGCCGTATATATAAAGCTATATTGTACCAGCTTGAGATACGTCAGATATTCCTTGACACTTCGCTTTCGCTGAAAAACTGAGCGATTTGCTTGAAACAAACCAGACCTACCTGAGTAATGTAGTAAACAAATACTTTGGCTGTAACTTGAAGGAGCTTGTGAACGGCTATCGTGTGGAATATGCCAAGGAGCTTCTTAGTTTCGGTCGTTGTGCATTGAATGACTTGCCTCGTAGTTGCGGTTTCGCTTCTAAAAGCGCTTTCTATTCAGCTTTCAGTAAGGTTGCGGGTGTGTCACCTTTGTCTTATCAGTCACGGGAAAGGAGGAAACGGGAACTACAGGTAATAAACGAACTAAGATATTAATAATGAGATTAATATGTATAATCAATTTTAGTTTTTTAAATTTATAAATTTAAAGTTTTTCTATTATGAACAAAAAGTTTTTAAGTGCAATCCTGTTCGGAGCCTTGATGGTTTCGTCAACGGGAACATTTGTGTCTTGTAAAGACTATGATGATGACATTGACAACATCAATAAAGAGTTGTCGACTCTTAAAGGAGATCTGAGTGCTTTACAGGCAAAAGTAAATGAAGGCAAATGGATTACAAGTTTGGCTCCAACTACTGGTGGTTTTACCGTAACTTTTTCGGATAACACTTCTTATACCATTACGAATGGTAAAGATGGTGCTGCTGGTGCTGATGCTGTGAAATGGGAGATTGGTACTGACGGTTTCTGGTATAAGAATGATGTAAAGACCGAGTATCAGGCTGTTGGTCAAGCTGGCGAAGCTGGTGTTGCTGGTGTATCTCCTTATATCGGTGAAAACGGTAACTGGTTTGCTTATAACACCGAGACAAAAGAAGTGGAAGATACAGGTATCTCTGCTGCCGGAACCAGTACCTACGTGGTGAAGAATGGTGATAACTATGAATTGCATGTGTATAACCAGACTACCGGGGAATATGAGTCAATCGTTCTTCCTGCTACTGCCGCTGCAGCTGCTTTGAACGTGGTGTTTATGCCGACATATAGTGATATGCAGACTAAAGTAGTTGCTATCAATATTTCTGTTGGTGACGATCTTAACGATAAGAACCATTTGTGGGATAATAATGTTTCATTGACTAACGATATTGTTTTCAACTATCGTGTTTCTCCTGCAAGTATTGATTTGGCAAAAGCAAATATTGGTTTCTTGGTAAATGAAGTACAGTCAAGAGCTGCAGGTTCTATCTTAGATGTTGCTGACAAATCGTTTGCTGATGGTGTTTTGACTGTAAAAGCTAAAGCTGGTGAAGCATTCTCTTTGAAGAATAAGAAATATGCTGTGGCTTTACAGGTTCAGAATGATGCACAGAGCGCAATTTCTACTTACCATTTGCTTACATCTCAAACAATCGATCGTAGAAACTTGACAGTATTCGAAGCTCGTAAGGATGATAATGGAGATGAATCCTATATGAATTGGAGTACCACTATTCCGATGAACCTTTTATATACAGGTGAACTGAATGTTGCTGATACTTTAAGTGTTGGCGACTACACTTCTTATAATTCATACAAAGATTTGAGAAAATACGGTTTTGCTCCTTACTACGAAGTAGCTAAGAAAGCTGGTGAAGACAAAGGCAATTATTTCACTGTAGAAAATGGTGTTATCAAAACGAATGGACAAATTTCTTCTGTAGGTCATAATTGTACTTTCATCGTATCTGTATATGATAAGAAAGACGGATATAAATTGGCTGAAAAGAATTGACTGTATCGTCAGTTGAGAAGATTGCTACTACTAAGACTTATACCAAATCTGAAACTCATGAATTAACTCTTGAATCAAAAGATTATAGATTCAAGTTTGATATGAATGATGTATATAATACATTGGGCATGTCTTCTCAAACATTCTGGAGTGCAGGATATACTCGTGAATATTATATTTGGGATGCAGAAAGAAGTGAATATGTACAAACAAGCAGTAGTAATGGTGTTATTTCTGCTGGCACAGCATATGAAAACAATGAAAACTTCTTGTATGTAGATGTTAAGAATATCTTGACTAAGGAGCAGCTTGGCAAGTACAAAGTAGTATTTAAGATTGGTAATACAGGTGCAGAAGTTGTTTATGAGGTTAAGGTAGTATATCCTGAAGTAACTTTGGTTAAAGACAATGATTACTGGAAAGACGGTTATATGATTAATGCCGGTAACTTGTAGGTTCTAATTATGTCATGTCTGGTGACTTACGTCGCGGATATAAGAATAAAGACCTTGATTTGGTATTTGAAACAGTAGCTGGTGAAACTCGTACAGATTTTGATTTGACTAACAATATCCTGACCTATACAGGATCTTGCAATGATAAAGAAGGTAACCGTATCAACATTTCTAAGATCGATCCGGTTGATGTAATGGTATTTGTTCTGATTAATGGCCAGAAGATTGACAATGGTACTAAGATCCAGGTTAAGTTTGCTGACCCGTTGAAGAATATCACTTTGAAGAAAGATGCCAAGTTTGAAACTACAGACAAGAAGAATCCTGCCGATAAATTGCAGTTGAATTCTGCAATCAACTTGGTAAGCATTGCTGGTGAAAAAGTAATTGAAAACGGTACGATGGATGCTACTATTGCCGGTTACTATAATGCTCAGGCAGCTAAGTTCGAAGTATCGGAAGAGGATGCTGCTAAGGGAGCTAGTGTAAATGCTACAACGGGTGAATTTACATGGCAGAATGATGGTGTAGCTTTGACAGCCAACAAGACTATCAATGTGAAAGTTACGGTTACATACACTTGGGGTGTTGCGGTTGGTACAATTCCTGTAACTGTAAAATCTAACCTCTAATCTGAATTTAGATGATTAAAAATAATCATACTATAAAGTAAAAGTCCGCTTCTCCTTCGTGAGAAGCAACTTCTACCCAAAGTAGAAATTATAAATTCTTTCAAGCGGGGAAAGCATACGTATCCGGCAACGGGCGTTTCTTTCCCCGCTTTTTTTTAAAGGAAATGACTCTGAAGAATAGTTTGTTTCTTTCCCGCTTAGAGTCTGTTCATTGAATTTGTAATCAATAAATTGTATATACCATGAATAAAATAGAAGAGATAAAGAAAAAATCAGGGATTTGAAGTTAAAGCAGAAGATGACAACTGGGCGTTTGGAATGGAACGATATACAGAGAGAAATAGACATTTTGAATAATGAGTTAAAGCAACTAGAAACAGACAAACCACAATATGGAAAATAGATTATACTTGTACAACTTAGGTATAAAGACATTTGGCGGCTTTGCAACACTGGGTGGGGTTTATACAGGCTTTGCAACTATTTACGCAGCCTGATCTTGATATTAAATCAATTTTGCTTTCGTTTCCTGCGTGGGTAGTATATGTATTTGTATGCCTGACTATTATTTTTGCTATGTTGAGGGAACGGTACAAATCGATGAGTCAAAGGGTGGAAGTATTGAATGTTAAATTGAACGAGCAAGATGCAATGATTCGTTCATTGCAGGAAATGATGAAAATTGTGCCATTCAAAGGACGCTTTTTCTTGACCACAGAGTATTTATACAATGAATTGGGGGAATATATACAGAATAACATTGATATTGATTCAATAGAGATAAAGAATACAATAGAAAAAAGAGGTATGGGAAACAAGAGAGATTCCTTTGTCCGATTAAATATAAGAGGTGTTGTTTCGCATAAAATCAGTACATTCCAACTGCTGGTGGCAGGTGATACCATTGTTAACTTTGAAGATATAACATACAAGCGTTCGAGCGTGTTGGTGGGAAGCAGAAAAAATTATGTGCAAGAATTGCTGATAACGGACAGGATTCTTTGTTGAAGCAGGTTGTTGTTTCTTATGGCAAAGTAAAAGTCCGGTAGTATTGTTGATTTGATGATTGAATGGTGCTGGCCTAATATGTTGAATATTACAGATTGCGACTATACTACATTGCCTAATTTTTGGCAGGTACGGTGAAACATCTGAAATGTCTTTGGAATGTAAAGAAGATATAGGTTTTAAATCGGCAAGTATATATAAATATAAAGTCGGTATGGATAAGGCCCAGTTGATTTTGGACGTTGATATGTCCGAAATCACAGATACGATATCTTATGAAGAAGATAATCCGTTAATGAATTCTACTTATATATTGTATTACGAAGTTGCCAGATGATTGGAAATCTGAAAAAATATATAGATAAGGCATCTTTTATGGAACATATAGATGCCAAGCTGCGGCAGAATGAACCTATGATTATAGATTCATTCGTCAGTAATAAATGTAATCTGAAATGTAGGCATTGTTATTTTGGAGATGCCCGGCCCATATCAGAGTCGGTTTCTTTGGCAAGATGGAGAAGTTTTCTTGATGAAGCTATTGGAATGGGTATGAAACATTTTCATTTTTCGGGTAAAGAATCTTTTTTGGATAATAGAATCTTTGATATCCTGAATCTTTTAGCGGAATATAAGGAAGATAGGAGAATATTTTATGGAGTTGTTTCAAATGGAATGAGTATGGATATTCAGGGGTATGACGAAGTTCTTGCAACCAACATCTCATACCTTGAAATTAGTCTTGAGGGCTCTGGAAAATACAATGATTTGATAAGGGGTGAGAATGGATACAATACGGTTTATGAGTTGATTGAAATGTGGAGCATCGAGATAAAATAAACATTACTTCTACTATTTTTGATGATAATGGAGCTGATTTATTATCCATGTTGCTTGCATATTGGAAATTAGGAGTTGATAAATTTAATTTTGCTCCTATCATGTATTATTCACCATTTGAAATGAAACCATTGAAAAGTTTGTCGTGTGAATCCTTGCTTGGTTTTGTTTCACTCTGTCTTGATTTTATGAATAATGATAACAGTCCGGATGCTATTGATATAAGGATTTGTATGACGAAAGCAATGGCGTATGAACTGTTTCTGAAAGAAAATATATTAACCGGAAAAATAGAGGAATATATATACAGAGGCAATAAAATGAAATATCAGAGGGGAAATAAGGTGTTGGAGTTTAGTTATCCTTTACTCAGCATTCCATTCCTTAATGAATTGGTCGTTACTCATGATGGTTACATTATATCCTGTGCAGATGATATTCATTATAAGTATCTTGATAAGATCGCTTTACCGAACGTGAATATAGTAAAAAACAGTTTTGCAGAAATATTGCAAGCGAGAAACGAATTTATTTTGTGTTATTTAGACAAAGAATTATCTTAATATACTAAATGTTTATAATTATGAAGACACAAGAAATTGTAGATGTTTGGGTGGGTGAAAGCACTCAGCCGGATTACGGTTATGAATTGAGTGATAGGTGTATAATAACGAAAAGTTCAAATGCTGTCGCTAGCGGAGCAGGAAGCAAAGGCTTGTTTTCGTATAAAAGTACTAAACTGAAAAGTGCTGAATGTAAAATCAATCAGAGTTTACGGGATGTTGATAATGGAGCAGGAAGCAAAGGTTTGTTTAGTGTGAATGTTGATTAGTAAGCATGGCTTTGTAGAGAAGTTTGTTTGTTCTTTTTAACCTCTGAACGTGAAGCTAAAATGTTTGACCTCTTTTGCATGTGGCAACAATAAATTGACATAAAGCAAGTAATCATTCCTTTTCTTATAAAAGTGTGCTAAAAACACTTATATCTGAAAACATAACAATTATTTTTGTACGTTTTTTAATTAATGGATTGTTTTTATTCAGGTATGAAGAAGAGTTTGACGGCTTTGGCGTTCGGCACATTGGGATTGGGCATTGCCGAGTTTGTAATGATGGGCATTTTGCCCGATGTAGCGAAGGACTTGCATATAAGTATTCCGCAAGCAGGACATTTTATTTCGGCTTATGCACTAGGTGTGTGCGTAGGAGCACCGGGGATGGTTTTGGTGGCTCGTACCCGTCCGCTGAAACATATTCTGTTAGGTTTGATGGTTATTTATATTTGTGGTAATTTGTGTGCTGCCGCTTCAGTGAATTATTGGATGATGTTGATGATGCGTTTTATTTCCGGATTGCCTCATGGCGCCTTCTTTGGGGTTGGTTCCATTGTGGCGGAAAGAGTGGCTGATAAAGGAAAAAGTTCGCAGGCAGTGGCATTGATGGTGTCGGGTATGACGATTGCCAATCTTTTTGGTGTACCTTTGGGTACGTTCATGAGTAATATAATGTCTTGGCGTATTCCTTTTCTCTTTAATGGAGTATGGGGACTGATTACTTTGTTCTATATTTGGAAATGGGTTCCTTCACTGCCTGCTTTGCCAGATACAGGTTTGAAAGGGCAGTTCCGTTTTTTGAAGAATCTGGCTCCATGGTTGTTGATATTTACGACTATGTTTGGGAATGGAGGTATCTTTTGTTGGTATAGTTATGTTACTCCTTTGATGACGCACGTGGCAGGTTTCAGTGAAAACAGCATGACTTTTATTATGGTGCTGGCAGGTCTTAGCATGACTGTAGGAAACTTGATGGGTGGAAGTTTTCTGATCAGTATGGGGCTGCCCGTGTAGTAAAATATACACAGGTTATTATGGCTTCCGGTTTGCTTGCCATTTTCTTTGCGGCTTCTGTTTCTTGGTTGGCAGTAATATTGATGTGTATATGTACGGCAGGATTATTTGCTGTTTCGGCTCCACAACAATTATTGTTACTCCGGAATTCACGCGGAGGAGAAATGATGGGAGCGGCCTGTGTGCAAGTCGCTTTTAATTTGGGCAATGCCATTGGTGCTTATGCCGGTGGGCTACCCATAGATGCCGGATTGGGTTATCGGTATCCGGCTTTGGTGGGTGTCTTTATCGTATTGATCGGCTTTGTCGCTGTTTCCCTTTATTCCAAAAGGGAATCGGCTTCTCTTTCCAAGATATAAATTACATCTCCACTCTTTTTAACCTCTACCCGGCTACCTTCCGGATTCAGGTTGAAAGGTGTGGTCTTGTCTGTTTTGTTATCTACGACCATCAGTACATTATCTTCGGCAAAGCGTTTTATCTCCACTTTCAGGTTGGCGTCGGGCATGGTTTGGTCCAGTAGCAGACTGTCATTTAGATATACCGCTATACTGTCTCCGGCAAAACTGTTAGTCAGTTCTATGTTGTAGACTCCTTCATAAGTCTGTACTTTGTCAGCCTTGCGTTGGAAACGGAAGGACATATACAAAAAATGATAATAACGGCAAAGACTCCAAAAGCCAGCATACCGTTACCTATCATGAACTGCTTGTTCGTATTTAAACTGTTTTTATCCATAGTGTTATAAGTTTCTGCAAAACTACAATTTTTAATAGAATATTTTGTAGCACTGGTAGATAATTTGTATCTTTGCACCGAAATGGATGAATGGTGGGGCTTGATTAAGCCCTTTTTTTGTTCTTAATAGTGAATAAATGATAGATAAAAATGTAGTAACCCGGATTGTTGACGAGTGGCTGGAAGGTAAAGATTACTTTTTGGTAGATGTCACGGTGAGCCCGGATGACAAAATTGTGGTAGAAATTGACCATGCCGAGGGAGTATGGATTGACGATTGTGTAGAACTTAGCCGCTATATTGAGTCTAAACTGGACCGTGAAGAAGAGGATTATGAACTGGAAGTGGGTTCGGCCGGTATAGGACAACCTTTCAAGGTATTGCAACAGTACTTGATACACATTGGTAAGGAGGTGGAAATCCTGACTAAAGAGGGAAAGAAGCTGGAAGGTGTATTGAAGGATGCAAATGAAGAGAACTTACCGTAACCATTGAAAAGAAAGTGAAACCGGAAGGAGCCAAACGCCCCAAACTGGTAGAGGAGGATATTACTTTTGCATATGATGAGATAAAATACACTAAATACTTAATTAGTTTTAAATAATTATGGCCAAAAAAGAAGAAACAATCAGCTTGATTGATACATTTTCGGAATTTAAGGAATTAAAGAATATTGATAGAACAACTATGGTGAGTGTACTCGAAGAGTCTTTCCGTAGTGTGATCGCGAAAATGTTTGGCACTGATGAAAATTACGACGTTATTGTGAACCCTGACAAGGGAGATTTTGAAATATGGCGTAACCGTGAAGTTGTAGCAGATGAGGATTTGACGAATCCCAATATGCAGATCTCATTGACCGAGGCACAGAAAATTGATGCGTCTTATGAGGTGGGTGAGGAAGTGACCGATGAAGTAATCTTTGCCAAGTTTGGTCGCCGTGCCATTCTGAACTTGCGTCAGACACTGGCATCGAAGATTTTAGAACTGGAGAAAGATAGCTTGTATAATAAATATATTGATAGGGTGGGTACTGTAATCAGTGCGGAAGTCTATCAGATATGGAAGAAAGAAATGTTGTTGCTGGATGATGAAGGCAACGAACTGCTTTTGCCCAAGACTGAACAGATTCCGAGTGACTTCTACCGTAAAGGCGAAACTGCCCGTGCCGTAGTGCCCGTGTAGATAATAAAAATAATAATCCGAAGATTATTCTGAGCCGTACTTCACCTGTGTTCTTGCAACGCCTGTTTGAAATGGAAGTACCCGAAATCAATGACGGGTTGATCACTATCAAGAAGATTGCGCGCATTCCCGGAGAACGTGCTAAGATAGCAGTTGAGTCGTATGACGACCGTATAGACCCGGTAGGTGCCTGCGTAGGTGTAAAAGGATCACGTATCCACGGTATTGTGCGTGAGTTGCGTAATGAAAATATCGACGTGATCAACTATACTTCTAACATTCAGTTGTTCATTCAGCGTGCGTTGAGTCCGGCTAAGATTTCTTCTATTGTGTTGCACGAAGAGGAGAAAAAAGCAGAAGTATATCTGAAACCGGAAGAAGTGTCTTTGGCAATCGGTAAGGGGGGAATGAATATCAAACTCGCCAGTATGCTTACCGAATATACGATTGATGTGTACCGCGAATTGGATGAGAGCGCGATGGATGAGGATATCTACCTTGATGAATTCAAGGATGAAATTGATGAGTGGGTTATCACAGCCATCAAGAATATTGGATTGGATACAGCCAAGGCTGTATTGAATGCTCCGCGCGAGATGTTGATAGAAAAAGCGGACCTGGAAGAAAACACGGTTGATGACGTGTTGAGAGTTTTAAGAGCTGAATTTGAAGAGTAACTCTTCAGTCCCGGCTCGTAGTTAATAATTAAAAAACGAGTATGACGATTAGACTGAACAAAGTAACAAGAGATTTAAATGTAGGAATAACGACGGTAGTTGAATTCTTGCAGAAGAAGGGCTATACCATTGAGGCTAGTCCTAATGCGAAAATTACCGAAGAACAATATGCTGTACTTGTGAAAGAGTTCAGCACAGATAAAAATTTAAAAATAGAGTCTGAAAAATTTAGTCAGGAAAGACAGAACAAGGACCGCAACAAAGCTTCTATCTCTATCGAAGGTTTTGAATCTAAGAAAGAGAAAGAAGAGGTGGTGAAAACTGTTATTCCTGAAGAGGCACGCCCCAAACTGAAGCAAGTGGGTAAAATAGATCTGGACAATTTGAACAAGAAACTGCGCCAAAGGTTGTAGAACCAGCTGCGAAAGTTATTGAACAAACTCCGAAAGCAGAACCCGTGGTGGAAAAGGTGGTTGAGAGGAAGGAAACTCCCCAACCCGAGAAGGAAACGCCGAAGCCTGTGGTGGTAGAGGAAAAGAAACCGGAACCTGCTCCTCAACCTGCTCCTGCTCCAGTTCTGGAAGAGAAGAAAGAGCCTAAAATTGAAAAGACGGAAGAAAAGACACCCCAGGTGAAAGAGATGGAAAAAGAAACACCCGAAGCAGCACCCGTTCAGGAAAAAGAAGAAGACGATGTATTTAAAATTCGTCCTACTGAATTTAAATCGAAAATTAATGTAGTAGGTCAGATTGATCTGGCTGCATTGAATCAGTCTACCCGTCCGAAAAAGAAATCGAAGGAAGAAAAACGGAAAGAGAGAGAAGAGAAAGATAAGCAGCGTCAGGAACAGCGTAACTGATGAAGGATGCTATTATCAAAGAAATCCGTAAGGGAGACGATAAGATTTCTAAAAACTCGGTTAACGATGATGCCGCAAAGAAGAAAAAACGCAATAGAATAAATAAGGAACGTGTGGATATAAATGCTGCCGGTACAACAAATGCTGGAGGAGCATCTAATAATAACCAACGTAACGATAACGCTAACAGACCGAATAGGAACAATAACTCCAAACCTAATGGCAATAACAATCAGGGTGGAGGCAAATTTAATAAAGACCGTTTCAAGAAACCTGTTGTAAAAGCGGAAGTTAGTGATGAAGATGTGGCAAAGCAGGTTAAGGAAACATTGGCACGTCTGACTAACAAGACTAAGAACAAGGCTGCCAAGTATCGTAAGGAGAAACGTGAAAATGTTCAGAACCGCCTGATGGAACAGGAGGAGATGGAACAGGAAGATAGCAAAATATTGAAACTGACCGAGTTCGTTACTGCGAACGAATTGGCAAGTATGATGGATATTCCTGTTACTCAGGTTATCGCTACTTGTATGAGTATCGGTATCATGGTCTCTATCAATCAGCGTCTGGATGCCGAGACAATCAACCTGGTAGCGGAAGAATTCGGATACAAGACAGAATATGTAAGTGCTGAGGTAGCACAGGCTATTACAGAAGAGGAAGATAACGAAGAAGATTTGCAGCCGCGTGCTCCGATTGTGACAGTAATGGGACATGTTGACCATGGTAAGACTTCATTACTGGACTATATTCGTAAAGCAAATGTAATTGCCGGTGAGGCAGGTGGTATCACCCAGCATATCGGTGCTTACAATGTGAAATTGGAAGACGGACGTCATATTACATTCTTGGATACTCCGGGTCACGAGGCATTTACCGCCATGCGTGCCGTGGTGCGAAAGTGACGGATATTGCTATTATTATTGTAGCTGCCGATGATAATGTGATGCCGCAGACCAAAGAGGCGATTAATCATGCTATGGCTGCCGGTGTGCCTATCGTATTTGCTATTAATAAGGTGGATAAGCCGCACGCCAATCCGGATAAGATTAAGGAAGAACTGGCTGCCATGAACTTCCTGGTGGAAGAGTGGGGTGGTAAGTATCAGTCGCAAGATATTTCGGCAAAGAAAGGTACAGGTGTACACGATTTGTTGGAAAAAGTATTGCTGGAAGCTGAAATGTTGGATTTGAAGGCTAATCCCGACCGCAAGGCAACCGGTTCTATCATTGAATCGTCCTTGGACAAGGGACGCGGTTATGTGGCTACTATGTTGGTGGCAAACGGTACGCTGAAAATGGGCGATATAGTCTTGGCTGGTACTAGTTATGGTAAGGTGAAAGCCATGTTTAATGAACGTAACCAGCGCATCAAGGAGGCCGGTCCTTCCGAACCGGTATTGATTCTGGGACTGAACGGTGCTCCTGCGGCAGGTGATACTTTCCATGTGATTGATACGGAACAAGAGGCTCGTGACATTGCAACAAGCGTGAACAGTTGCAGCGTGAGCAGGGCTTGCGTACTCAGAAACTGCTGACATTGGATGAAGTGGGCCGTCGTTTGGCTTTGGGTGATTTCCATGAGCTGAATGTGATTGTTAAAGGTGACGTGGACGGTTCTGTCGAAGCGTTGAGCGACTCATTGATAAAACTGTCTACAGAACAGGTACAGGTTAATGTGATCCACAAAGGTGTCGGTCAGATTTCCGAGTCGGATGTGACTTTGGCTGCTGCATCAGATGCTATTATTGTAGGTTTCCAGGTTCGTCCTTCAAGTTCTGCCGGCAAACTGGCTGAGCAGGAGGGTGTGGATATCCGCAAATATTCTGTTATCTATGATGCGATTGAAGAAGTGAAGGCTGCTATGGAAGGTATGCTGGCACCTACTTTGAAGGAACAGATTACTGCAACCATCGAAGTGCGTGAAGTCTTCAATATTACCAAGGTCGGTTTGGTTGCCGGTGCTATGGTGAAGACAGGTAAGGTGAAACGTTCTGATAAGGCACGCTTGATTCGTGATGGTATTGTAGTCTTTACCGGTGCTATCAATGCTTTGAAGCGTTTCAAGGATGATGTGAAAGAAGTAGGTACTAACTTTGAATGTGGTATCAGTCTGACAAACTGTAACGATATCAAGGTCGGTGATATTATTGAAGCTTACGAAGAAGTAGAGGTTAAACAGACTTTGTAATACACTGAAGTCTGAGAATATAGATGGTAATGTCATCCTGAGCATAGCGAAGGATCTGGCACCTCGCCCAGCGCGTGGGCTGGCAGATTCTTCGCTTTGTTCAGAATGGCATTACTGCTTTTTGTAATAACGATAAAGATGGCGACAATAGATATTATTATATTGGCTATGATTGGTGTGGGTGTCATTATGGGATTAATAAAAGGATTTGTGAAGCAGATGGCGTCTATTGTAGGTTGATAGCCGGATTGCTGATGGCTCGTGCCTTGTTTGGCATTGTTGCCGAAAGGTTGGCGCCGGTTCTAGGTACTTCGACGACTGTAGCACAGGTCTTGGCTTTTATATTGATCTGGATAGCTGTACCTTTAGGTTTTGCGTTCGTCGCCTCTTTGTTGACAAAAGCATTGGATGCTGTGCACCTGGGATGGCTGAACCGTTGGTTAGGCAGCGGATTGGGAGCATTGAAGTATATGATACTGATAGGGTTAGCTATTCATGTGATAGAATATATAGATCCGAACAATGAGATGATCAGTGCAACAAAAAAGAAGGAATCAGTGTTATATTATTCTATGAGGGACTTGTCCGGTATCTTTTTCCGGTATTTAAGAATGTAACAGAACAATTAATAGAAATATAAGATAGATATGCAAGAAGAACCCAATAAATATGTGAAAGAACTGACGCAGGAGAAGTACAAATATGGCTTCACCACAGAAGTTCACACAGATATTATAGAAAGGGGATTGAATGAGGATGTTATCCGCTTGATTTCTGCAAAGAAGAACGAGCCGGAGTGGTTGCTGGAGTTTCGCCTGAAAGCATACCGCTACTGGTTGACCATGGAGATGCCTGCATGGGCACACCTCACTATCCCTGAAATAGATTATCAGGCTATATCCTATTATGCGGACCCTACAAAGAAAAAAGAAGGACCGAAAAGTATGGATGAGGTAGATCCTGAGTTGATTAAAACTTCGATAAATTAGGTATTCCTTTGGAGGAGCAAATGGCGTTGAGCGGTATGGCAGTAGATGCTGTCATGGACTCTGTATCCGTCAAGACTACATTTAAAGAAACCTTGTTGGAAAAGGGATTATTTTTTGTTCGTTCAGTGAAGCGGTGCGTGAGCATCCCGATTTGGTGAAGAAATATCTGGGTTCGGTGGTCGGGCCGCGGGATAATTTCTTTGCAGCCTTGAACTCGGCAGTATTCAGTGACGGATCGTTTGTATATATTCCGAAAGGAGTGCGTTGTCCTATGGAACTCTCCACTTATTTCCGTATCAATGCAGCCAATACCGGTCAGTTTGAGCGTACACTGATTGTTGCGGATGATGATAGTTATGTTTCTTATCTGGAAGGATGTACGGCCCTATGCGGGATGAGAACCAATTACATGCGGCCATAGTGGAGATTGTGGTGCACGACCGTGCGGAAGTGAAATATTCTACCGTACAGAACTGGTATCCGGGAGATGCCGAAGGAAAGGAGGAGTATATAACTTTGTGACAAAACGCGGTCATTGCAAAGGAGTGGATAGCAAATTGAGTTGGACACAGGTGGAAACCGGATCGGCCATTACTTGGAAATATCCCAGTTGTATCCTGAGTGGAGATAATTCTACTGCTGAATTCTATTCGGTGGCAGTAACGAATAACTATCAGCAGGCTGATACGGGGACTAAAATGATTCATTTAGGCAGAAATACCCGTAGTACCATTGTTAGTAAAGGAATCAGTGCCGGAAAGAGCCAGAACTCTTATCGTGGTCTGGTACGTGTGGCTCAGAAAGCAGACAATGCCCGTAATTACAGTCAGTGTGACTCTTTGTTGCTGGGGAGCCAGTGTGGTGCTCATACATTCCCATATATGGATATTCATAACGAGACAGCTGTGGTGGAACATGAGGCGACAACCAGCAAGATCAGCGAAGACCAGTTGTTTTATTGCAATCAGCGCGGTATTCCTACAGAAGATGCTATTGGGTTGATTGTCAATGGATATGCAAAAGAAGTACTGAATAAACTTCCAATGGAGTTTGCGGTGGAGGCACAGAAACTGCTGGCTATTTCTCTAGAGGGAAGTGTAGGATAAATGAAGAACTAAGAATTTAATAGAATTATGTTAGAGATAAAAGACTTACATGCCAGTGTCAATGGCAAAGAAATATTGAAAGGTATTAATCTAAGCATAAAGAAAGGTGAAGTTCATGCTATTATGGGACCCAACGGTTCCGGAAAGAGTACCCTTTCGTCTGTGTTGGTAGGCAATCCGGCTTTTGAGGTAACGAAAGGTTCGGTGACTTTTGAAGGAAAAGATTTGTTGGCTTTGAGTCCTGAGGATCGCAGTCATGAAGGTCTGTTTTTGTCTTTCCAATATCCGGTGGAGATTCCCGGAGTCAGTATGGTGAACTTTATGCGTGCGGCGGTAAACGAGCAGCGTAAATATAAAGGCCTCCCTGCATTGACAGCCAGTGAGTTCTTGAAGCTGATGCGCGAGAAGCGGGCTGTGGTGGAATTGGATAATAAATTGGCAAACCGTTCGGTAAACGAGGGATTCAGCGGTGGTGAGAAGAAGCGCAATGAGATCTTCCAGATGGCTATGCTGGAACCTAAGTTGAGCATTTTGGATGAAACGGATTCCGGTCTTGATATTGATGCGTTGCGTATTGTAGCCGAGGGTGTGAACAAACTGAAAACTCCCGAAACAAGTTGTATCGTCATTACGCACTATCAACGGTTGCTGGATTATATCAAACCCGATATTGTACATGTATTGTATAAAGGACGTATTGTGAAGACTGCGGGTCCGAATTGGCTTTGGAACTGGAAGAGCGTGGTTACGACTGGATAAAAGCCGAGTTGGGAGAATAATAATTTGATGCCTAAAGAAGAAAGTGATTATGAGAGCAGAACAACAATATATTGATCTCTTTTCTCAATGTGAGGCGATGATTTGCCGGCATAGTGCCGAGGTGCTGAACGCTCCCCGTGCGCAAGCTTTCGCAGATTTCGAAAAATTAGGTTTCCCTACCCGCAAACAGGAGAAGTATAAATATACGGATGTGAGCAAGTTGTTCGAGCCGGATTATGGTTTGAATTTGAACAGACTCGACATTCCGGTGAATCCGTATGAAGTGTTCAAGTGCGATGTACCTAATATGAGTACCGCTCTTTATTTTGTAGTAAACGATGCTTTTTATCGTAAGGCTTTGCCGAAGGCACAATTGCCGGAAGGAGTGTTGCTTGGCAGCTTGAAAGAGCTGTCTGAACAATATCCGGCTTTGGTCAAGCAGTATTATGGCAAGTTGGCAGATACTTCCAAGGATGGTGTGACCGCCTTCAATACTACTTTGCCCAGGATGGCTTTATGCTGTATGTGCCGAAAGGCGTGGTGGTGGACAAACCCATTCAACTGGTGAACATATTGCGTGCTGATGTTAATTTTATGGTGAACCGCCGTGTGCTGGTTGTGCTGGAAGAAGGTGCGCAGGCTCGTCTGTTGATTTGTGATCATGCCATGGATAATGTAAATTTCCTTTCTACTCAGGTTATTGAGGTCTTTGCAAAAGAAAATGCTACTTCGATCTTTATGAACTGGAAGAAACCCATACCAGCACAGTGCGTTTCAGTAACCTCTATGTGAACCAGGAGGCAGACAGTAATGTGCTTTTGAATGGTATGACTTTGCATAACGGTACTACGCGTAATACAACTGAAGTAACTTTGGCCGGACGTGGAGCTGAGATCAATTTGTGTGGTATGGTCATTGCCGATAAGAATGAACAGGTGGACAATCATACTTTCATTGACCACAAGGTTGCTGATTGCACTAGTAATGAGCTGTTTAAATATGTATTGGATGATCAGGCGACAGGTGCGTTTGCCGGAAAAGTATTGGTACGTGAAGGAGCACAACATACTAATTCCCAACAAACCAACCGCAACCTCTGTGCTACTCGTGATGCCCATATGTACACTCAGCCGCAACTGGAAATTTATGCGGATGACGTAAAATGCTCTCACGGAGCTACTGTCGGTCAGCTGGATGAAAATGCGTTGTTCTATATGCAACAGCGTGGTATCAGTCTGAAGGAAGCACGTTTATTGCTTATGTTTGCTTTTGTCAATGAAGTAATAGATACGATCCGCCTGGATGCATTGAAAGACCGTTTGCATCTGTTGGTGGAAAAACGTTTCCGTGGTGAGTTGAATAAATGTCAGGGATGTGCGATATGTAAATAAGACGCCATGTACGATATACAAAAAATAAGAGAAGATTTTCCGATATTAGATCGGGAGGTGTATGGAAAGCCGCTTATTTATCTGGATAATGGGGCTACCACTCAGAAACCGCGCCAAGTGGTTGAAGCCATAACCGATGAATATTATTCGGTCAATGCCAATGTGCATCGTGGTGTGCATTTCCTGTCTCAGCAGGCTACCGAGTTGCATGAAGCTTCTCGTGAGACTGTACGTCGTTTTATCAATGCACGCAGTAGCAATGAAATCGTGTTTACACGGGGCACGACGGAGAGTATCAACCTGTTGGCTTCTTCTTTTGCCGACAGTCAGATGAAGGAAGGCGATGAAGTGATTGTTTCTGTCATGGAGCATCACAGCAATATTGTACCTTGGCAGTTACAGGCTGCGCGTAAAGGAATCGTGCTGAAAGTGATTCCCATGAATGACAGGGGAGAACTGTTGTTGGATGAATATGAGAAACTCTTTTCGGAACGGACCAAGCTGGTGAGTTTCGCTCATGTAAGTAATGTGTTGGGCACTGTCAATCCGGCGAAAGAGATGATTGCGACTGCCCATGCACACGGTGTTCCCGTTTTGATTGACGGGGCGCAGAGTGTTCCTCACATGAAAGTGGATGTCCAGGATTTGGATGCCGACTTTTTTGCTTTCAGCGGACATAAGATATATGGTCCTACCGGTGTGGGGGTGCTTTATGGAAAGGAAGAGTGGCTGGATAAGCTTCCACCTTACCAGGGGGGAGGCGAGATGATACAAAGTGTCAGCTTCGAGAAAACGACTTTTAATGAATTGCCGTTTAAGTTTGAAGCGGGAACTCCCGATTATATCGGCACTACCGCCTTGGCAAAAGCGTTGGATTATGTATCTGCCATTGGTATGGAGAACATTGCTGCCCATGAGCATGAACTGACCCTATATGCCATGCAGCGTCTGAAAGAAATAAACGGGATGCGTATCTTCGGAGAGGCTGAGCATAAGAGCAGTGTCATTTCTTTCTTGGTAGGAAATATTCATCATTTGGATATGGGTACGTTGCTTGACCGTCTGGGCATTGCCGTACGTACCGGGCATCATTGTGCTCAGCCTTTGATGATTCGTATGGGGATTGAGGGAACTGTACGTGCTTCTTTCGGTTTGTATAATACCAAGGAGGAGATAGATATGCTGGCTGCCGGCATTGAGCGCGTCAGCAGGATGTTTTGATTTCTCCAAACGAAATAAGTCGCCTGCCATTGATAAACATTATATTAATGGCAGGCTTTTTGTATAACAAGAATCAGCGGAACTTCCCACAAGATTGGGAGAAACTTCTCACAAGATTTGCCGCATCTTGTAACAAGATATCAGGCATCCCGGTTTCTTGCGTCTTTTTATGTTCTTTTCTGTGGGCATATTCCTCTTCCGGTGGGAAATATGCCCCTCCCGAAGAATTGCCCCAAAAATCCTTCAGAAGTTTCAGCCTCTCCGCAAACTGCCTGTTCATGGGCTTTCCGGCTGAAGGATTGGCTCTTAAAATTCTTCAGCCGGGTATTTATTCTTTCAGCCGGCATATACGTTTTTTCAGCTATGGCTGTGTACTTTCCGGCATCTTCGGAGTTTTCCCCATGTACTGCGTGCTTTTCACCTTTCGGCCATTGGGTACGCTGAAGAATTTTTTTTCAGTCTGAAAGATTTCGAGGTATCAATTCTTCAGCCGGAATGCCGATGAACAAAGCGTTTGCGGAGAGGCTGAAACTTCTGAAGGAAAAATAAGTGTTTTGCTATGTGTATATAAAGAAACAGGAGAAACAACAGGACGTATTAATAAAAGCTCTTGATGTTTTTTTAATATGTCCTGTTGTTTTTAAAAAAGGGGCAGATGTTTTGAAGTTTCCTGTTGTGAAGTGTGAACACATACGGATGTATAGGCTGAAGGATATATCATGTTGCAGCCGGAAGATATATAATCTTACACCTGTAACATTCTACTCATTCATTGGAGAATTTTTATCACTTCTGAAAAGAGTGTATTGGGGGTAACAGGTAATACGATATAAAAGCAGGGGGCCGCATTCATCACGAGTGCAGCCCTCCTTGGTATTGTATTATTTATATTAAGGTAAAAAGAGAGAGTTTATTTGCCGTAATCATCGTATAACATCAGCAAATGTGACGAACTCCAACTGAAATGGGGAGCTTTTAACAATTCACCGGTGTGTGTGCCATAGTTTTCATGTATCGGTGCGCCTTCTTTCAAGCCTTGCAGACGGTCGAATACCTGGAGGGTGTATTCATCCGCCATCTTGTTATATCCATAATTGCGCAGGCCGCGGATAGCGAAGTAAGTCTGGTCCAACCAGATAGGACCGCGCCAGTAGCCACGAGGATTGTACTTCGGATTGTCTGCTGCCACTGTGGGGAAGGGAATGTATGTAGAAAACTTGGCTGTATCGGTCAGCAGGGGCAGCATGGCTTTTACCTGATCGGCCGTGGCAACTTTTGTCCATAAGGGGGTGTATGCTTCGCATCCCGGTTCCTGTATGAAGCTTCCGTCTTTTAAGCGGCGATCGAAGAAGAAACCTTTTTCTTTGTCGAAGAAATAATCGGCTACCTGACTGCTGTAATCCGGACCATCGAAAGTTACTCCCAAAATACCGGCGAACTTTTTCAATAACTTGCATTCCAAAGCCAGATAGGCATTCAGGTCAACACTTTCCTGATCCATGCTCCATGCATCCTCCGCACCGTCATTTTTCAGCATCTTGGCATCATCGAAACGGATGGCGTTATCCATGCCGCTTTCCCATGCTGCTGCTTCCAGTGTACCATCGGTGGAACCGTATTCACACATACCGTTGCGGTTATGGTCACGCTTGTTGTACCACCATTTGTAATAGGCCATCAATTGCGGATACATTTCGCTGATGAATGCCGTATCATTGGTATGGGTGAATATTTCGTCTACAGTCCAGGATACGAGAGGAGGTTTGCTGTCGCGTGCATTGTTCTCGGCAGGATCGGTATAGATGCAGTCTATAATCATGCGTCCGGTTGCTGGTAGTCAAACATGGCGCGGATGTTGTCTTTGGCAAGTTCAGGATCGAATTTTGCCAGGGCGGCAGAGAAACGCCAGGTGTCCCAAGCCCAGAATCCTACGAAGTAGTATGCGGCATGACTCGGAACAATTCCTTCGTGGAGCAATCCGCCACGGTGGGTACGCCAGTTGCTGATAAGTGTAACAACTGCTTTCACGGCGATACGGTCATACTCAGGTTTCATATCTTTGCGCAGAATCTTGGTGAGATAACCTTCCCAGCGTTCTTTGTTGGCTTTGAGCCCTTCCTGCGGATTGCTTAGAGCCAATTGCGCTTTCTGTAATCCGGCAGAAAGTTCTTTTTCTCCGGTATAGAAAGAAATGGCTACGTAGGTGTCGTGTTCGCTGCCATTGATTTTTGCCTGGTAATTATTGTCAGTGCCCTTTACGCTAACATCCGGGGTAAAAGTTAATGCTACAATCTCACCGGAGGGATGACGGGCGATGACGGTATTCTGGTCAGTGCTCACTTGGATATCTTTTCCCCATTGGCTGGCCGTAAAGGAAAGCTCTTTTCCTGCATCGGAGTGAATGCGGAGCAGTGCGGTAGAAGCATTCAGGAAGTTCAAATGCTGAATGATTCTGCCTTCCTCCGAACTGGCCGAGAGATATAACTCACCGGGAAAATAACAGGTGGAGTCCGGAGTGAATACTGCATTTGCATCATCGTTATAACCTACGGTGACAGCGGATTGCGCCATCCATTGGCGCCGGTTCATGTCCAGACTGAACGGACCGCAGAAACCGTTCACCCAGTGATCTTTTTGCGGAAGGGTGAATCCCATCCAGGAACCGGCGTCTGTAAACCATCCCCCGCAACGTGTCAGTGTATCGGGGGTATAGGCTATATCCAGTATGTTATTGAATTCATATCTTTTGCCTGTGGGGGTGTTCTCACCGGCAGGTGTGCAGGCCGTTGTGAGACCTGCGACTACTGCTGTGAGAAGAATGATTTTGGTAAATTTATATTTCATGTCATTTCGTTATTATTTTAAAACCATTTCTTATGCGCTTTTTCAGCGGCATCGTCTTGATTGCTCAAAGGTTGCATGGTAAAGCTGTATTGCCATTCGTGCGGAGTGATGGTATATTCCGGATGTACTTGCGCTCCCCAGGTATTATCTCCACCTACCCCCATATGACGGTGGTCGATGTTTAACCATATCATGTCTTTCTTCATAATACTTCCACCATGACGGCGTTCGGTATTGAATGCCACATAGTCAATATCCTCCAACGGGAAATTCCATGCGCTGACATTCAGCGGTTCCTCACCTGTGATTAACAGGCCTTCCCCTGCTTTATTACGCAATGCAACCCATCGTACATCGGTTTTGTTGCCGGTTTCCTGTGCACGGACATACGGATGGAATTGTTCCCATACTGTAGCGGTATAGAGCCCGATAGGATAACCCGTCTTGCGGTCTGCATAGTTTTCTTGTGGTCCGCGGCCCAGCCAGGTCATCACATCGTATTCTGCCGGAAGAATCATACGCATACCCAGACGTGGCATTTCAGGAAGGGATTTGTTGCCGGGTACAAAGTGCATACTTACTTTGACTGCTCCATTGGGTCGTACTTGATAGACGGTCTGCAAAGTTGATTCTTGTGCTTCCAGTTTATAATTTACAGTAACGGTTGCCAGTTGTTTGTTTGATCTTCTTTCAGGTCGATACTTTGTAACTTGGCGTTCTTGCCTGCAAATTTCCAGATGCCGCAACGTTCCAGGTGGTTGTTGGCAACATCATTGTCGGTTAACGCACGCCAGAAATTGGGTTGCAATCCTTCTTTTATCAGATTCTTCCCGTTATATAAGAGTTCTGTCATTTCACCATCAGCAGTAGAGAATGCGATACGGAAGTTCTCTCCTGTCAAGGTAATGGCATCCGGAGTACGTTCGGTATTTACAGTTTTGTCTACTAGTTCCCGGGCAGTCCATGTAGCATTCAGCAGCCGTTCTCCTTCCGGATTCAGTTGCCATTGCTCCATGGCTACCTGATGTCCCTTCGGAACTAATGGGGCTTCCTTTTTGGTAAATGCTTCCAATTTCAGGAAGTATTCTTTTCCATCGTTAGGAATCAAGTTCATCGGGATAGTGATGAAGGCAGAAGAACGGGCAGCCATAACCGGGAAATCCATTTCACCGCTTTGTACAGCTTTTCCGTCTGTTTCTACAGTCCAGTGTAGTTGGTAATCCTCCAAACCGATAAAATCATGCCAGTTAGTCACTTTAATTTGCTTGGTGGTAAAGGCAACCGGATCAAAATGAATATATTGATATACTTTTTCACTTCCCAGATGTGCGGATGAAGTGAACGGTCGGCAGCTACCAATCCGTTGGCACAGAAGTTGGAGTCATTAGGAACACCCACGAAGCCATATCGCCTCCGTAAGCCCAAATCTTGTTTCCGTTCTTGTCTTTGATATCAAGTAGCGTCTACCCAGTCCCATATGAAACCACCTTGCAACTGGTCATATTTATAAATCAAATCCCAATAGTCTTGCAGGTTACCTACACTGTTACCCATGGCGTGGCATATTCACATAGAATCATCGGGCGTGCGTCGCGTTGGTTTACATGGCGGCGGAGCGCCCAGACACGTGCATACATCGGACAATAAATGTCAGATTTGGCATCATAACCACCTCCTTCATATTGTACAGGGCGGGTAGGATCGAACTTCTTGGTCCAGTCATATAACGTTTCAAAGTGTTTTCCGTAGCCGGACTCATTTCCCATTGACCAAGTGACAATGGCAGTGATATTGCGGTCCCTCAGCACCATGCGGCTCATGCGTTGCATAAACGGTACTTCCCAATCGGGATTATTAGCCAGTGTGCCATCTTTATGCGCCTGCATACCATGGCTTTCAATGTTTGCTTCATCTACCAGATACAAACCGTATTCGTTACACAATGCATACCATTCGTAGCGGTTGGGGTAATGGCAAGTGCGTACAGCATTCAGGTTGAATTGTTTCATCAACTGAATGTCTTTTATCATGCTCTCTACGGTGATGGTACGACCATGATGCGGATCGTGTTCATGGCGGTTTACTCCTTTAAACAATACGGCTACCCCATTTATCAGTTGCATGCCGTTACGCATTTCCACAGAACGGAAACCGAAAGGCTGTGTGAATGATTCCAAGGCTTTTCCTTGAGCATCGTAGGTGCTGACTACCAATGTATAAAGATTGGGTGTTTCGGCATTCCAAGCAATATGGCCGGGAACAAGTGTTTCTGAGCGAATAAAGTATCTGTAGCAGAAGTTATTTCCTTTTTATGCTGGTAAATTACATTGCCTTTGTCCATAACCTTTACTTCCACGGTTCCTCCCGGATGAGGCTTGTGGAGTGTGATATCCAGATTAAAATCTCCGTCTTTATAACCATTTGTCAGACCGGCTACCAGTTTGAAGTCTTGTACACGGCTTTGAGGACGGGCATAGAGATATACATCGCGTTCAATACCGCTATATTTCCAGTAATCCTGATCCTCCAGGTAGGAACCGTCACTATAACGGAAAACTTTAACGGCCAGTTTGTTCTTCCCGGCTTTTAAGAACGGAGTAATATTGAAATGAGCCGGAAGACGGCTGTCTTCACTGTATCCTGCCAATTCACCGTTTACCCAGCAATAAAAAGCGGACTCAACTCCTTCAAAATCAAGGAAGATATCCATTCCTTTCCAATGGGCCGGTACGGTAAATTCACGTATGTATGCTCCTACCGGATTGTAATCGGTTGGAACATGAGGCGGATTGGCAGGGAAGGGGTAAGCTACGTCAGTATAGATGGGGGAGTCAAATCCTTGCAGTTCCCAGCTTCCCGGAACCTGTATGTCTTTCCAGCGTTTGGTGTTATACCCCATTTTATAAAAATCTGTCGGGCATTCCTCATTGTTTTTAGAGAATAAGAACTTCCAGGTTCCGTCTAGTGAAATGCGGCGTTCTGTAGCAGGGTTTACTGCAAAACGCTGGGCGGCAGGTAAAGCCTGTTGTTTCAGTGCATTGGCCTCATTCGTATAAGGAATGAAATGGGCATGGGCAGGTTCACGGTTTATTTCATTTATTTGTGGATTCTGCAGGGCACATTTTCACCCCAGGCGGAAGCACAAACAAACAACAGTGTAAGAACAGTATGAAGAGAGTGTTTCATGGTTATTGTTATTTTAAATAGAACAGAAAAGAGTCACAAGAAAAGGTACGCTGAAGTCTACTACAAAGCCGTGAAATATAGAAACCACTACGAAACTTTGACCGGAATAGCGGGTGATGATGGGTAATGTTGTATCCATCGTAGTGGCTCCTCCGGCAGAAATAGGGGCTAGATTGCCAAACCAGCGTACTAGCAACGGGGCAAAAAGCAAAGTGATAATCTCACGTGTGATATTGGATAATAATGCAATGGTTCCCAACTCCGGACCTTTATATTCTGTAATAAAGATACTGGATAGAGAGTAATAGCCGAAACCGGCACCTACTGCCATACAGTCTGTTACTGAGCGGTGCGAGAGAAACAGACTGACCACTGCGCATCCTGCCAGTGTTCCCAATATGGTCATGACCGGTAGAAAGATCAGGCGGGGGTTTAATGAACGGAAATTACGTAAAGTCTGCGGATCATTACCTACACTGACTCCTACACTGAACATTAACGCACACAAGGCGTAGAAACTTAGCTTACTTTGTGTAAAGTCGTATGGAATAAGGTGATATACCCCACAAAGAGCTCCCAGTACAAAGAATCCGACGATAATCAAACTTCCTTTCATACTTGTCCCTCCTTATTTCTTTTGTAAAGTACATACCATAAAGCCCATGCTGCTGTAACACTGCCCAGCACTGCTGCCAAGGTGATGACAATGGCTTCCAACCCTATAGTGTGCAGACCATTGATAATTTTCTGATTGCCGCCTACATCTATACCCAATAAAAAGAGTAGCAACCAAATAAGAACGGTGATGACTTTGTGTATTCCTGAAAGCTTCTGCTTGCGAAGCAGGAAGCCGAGGAGCATCCCCGTGAGCATTAATCCAATAATTGTAAACATATCTATGTCGTTTTATTTATAGGCAAAGATACTTCATTTTTAGATTACAAGGCGGTATCACTGTAGCGAAAACCGCCTTGTTGCCTAATTATATCTAACCAAAAAAGAAAATACTTATTTTAAGGCATCATTAGCATTCAGCTCTGTAAGAGGAGTGGGGTAGAATGAATTTTTGTCTTCATTGAAGCCTGTTCTTCCGGCAGCTTGCAGGGCTGAGGACAGTTTGCCCCAACGGCGGAGATCATACCAACGATAGTCTCAAGAGGGAATTCAATCATGCGCTCGTGTTCAATTTGCGCGCGGACTGCTTCTTGAGAAGTACCTGTCATGGGTGGCATATCCCCGTGAACGCTTCTTACTTCATTGATTAAAGGAATAGCTTGTTCGGGATGTCCCTGTTCATTCAATGCTTCGGCTTTCATTAACAGTACGTTGGCATAACGCATCAAAGGAACATTGATTGCAGAATAGTTTTGGTTTAAACCTTCATAGGTCGAGGGCATGAATTTACGGAAGGCTACGCGTTCTTTGTTGTCGAACCAGTCATTATAGTCGTAGCCATAGACACGTCCGTTACCATCGTTATAATAGTCACAATTAAAAAATAATGTTGCATACATACGCGAGTCATAACGTCCTGTAGTAGCCGTTTCCCCTTCTTTTTTGAATTCACTAATCAATGTTTGACTGGGAAGAATCTCATCCCATCCCCCAAGTTCGGAAACACCGATCCATCGATGGAACTGAGTACGATAAGTAGCTCCGTTTGCAGAACTTCATAGAGAATTGAATTTCAAAAATCGATTCTTTACTGTTCTTATTATCCCCGCTGAACATAGTGCTGAAATTATTAACCAGTTCATATCCTTTTACTTGGTTGAATGCTTCTATAGCACTGGCCAGATAAGAGTCTTTGTTGGTTGCCTCTTCATAGGCGCGTGTCAGATAGGCGAAACCAAGATATGCATAAGCAGAACCGCTTGTGGCACGGCCTACATTATCAGCGTCACGTGTTGCAGGCAGACTGGTTGCACGTTTCAAGTCTTCAATGATGAAATTCCATGCATCCTCACGGGAAGAAAGGGGCTTGCTTAATTCAGCCGGGTCAGTGATATATTTATCACGAACTATGATTTCTTTCCAGTTCAATAAAAGTTGCATGTGGTAATAAGCGCGGATAAAGTAGCCTTCATTGACCAATTGTTCGCGTGTTGCTGCATCTATATTCTCATCGGGTATTTCTGCGGTTTTTTCAATTACCTGATTAGCAAACTGATGCCTTTATAGTAGCATTGCCAGTAATAACTGAACTGAGAGTTACCATTGGTGTAGGTATAGTTGCCTAATTCCACCCAGTTCGGGTAATTCAGAGCATCGCTTCCTAATTGGATAATATCTTCACGATAGGCTTCTACCGGCCATTTGATTTCCGGGAAAGACCACATGTCACCCGAATAAGTCATCAGGTAAAGTTGGGAGTATGCGGCGGCAAGTCCGGCTTCAGCATCAGACTGGTTACGCCAAAAACTGCTTGATGTCAACTGGTCAGGAGATTCTACCGTGAGATAATCGTCACAAGCGCTAAATAAACTTGCAATGCAGATACTTGCTATGTATAATAGTTTCTTCATTTTCTTATTACTTTAAAGGATTAGAATGTAAGTTGAGCTCCAACGGTGAATGAACGGGTAAACGGATAAATCAATTTATCAACACCGGTATTCAACACACTGGCACGAGAGAATTCAGGATCTATACCATCATAGCCTGTGATAGTGAACAAGTTTTCACCACTTACATAGAAACGCAGTTTCTCAATATAGAATTTCTGCATGAGTGATTTGGGTAAAGTATAACCTAACTGTGCCTGACGCAGACGGACAAAATCACCGTTTTCAAGGAATCTGTCTGATTCTTTCATGTTGCCGTTCGGATCTTGATATACCGCGCGGGGAACATCCGTATTTCTATTGTCAGGAGTCCATGCATTCAATGTAGACTTCAGCATATTTGATTTAGAATTCATTCCTTCATAGAAATATTTGTTTCCGTTATACAATTTGAAGTTCCATGCGCTGCCAAGTACGATTGAAAGATCAAATCCTTTATAGCCGAATGACAAGTTTAAGTTCGCTTCCAATGTCGGGATACCTGAGCCACAGTATTCTTTGTCACCGGCGTCTATGCTTCCATTACCATCTAAATCTTTAAAACGGATATCACCCGGTTGGGCATTAGGCTGTAATAATTGTCCATCCTTGTTTACATGGGCATTTACTTCATCCATACTTTGGAAGATACCGTCTGTTCTATAAAGATAGAATGCACCGATAGGTTTGCCCACTCTGGTTTCTGTCGGGAAATGCTCCGTTCCATATTTCAATCCTTCACCCTGAAGAACTTGGTCTGCATCTGACAATTCAACCACTTTATTTTTGGTGGTGCTCATATTGAAACCGATATTGTAATCAAAGTCTTTTATAGCATCTCCCCAGTTTAATTCAAGTTCGAAACCGGTATTGCGTATCTTTCCGACATTCAGGGTGGGGTTAGTCATACCTGCTGAAGGAGGTAGAACTTTTGTTATCAACAGATCTTCTGTTTGGTTATAGTAGTAGTTTAATGTACCGGTTAATTTGCTGTTAAAGAAGCCGAAATCGAAACCAATATTTTTGGTATCCGTTGTTTCCCATTTCAAAGAACGGTTTTCCAATCCGCGAGCGATGCTTCCTGCCCATGCGTTATCACCGTTGCCTTTCACGTATCCTTGATACATTTCATTGTATGTACTAATCAGCGCAAGGAAGTCATAATATCCCAAAGCATTTTCATTACCTAAACGTCCCCAACTGACACGGAACTTCAAATTATTCAATGCAATGTCTTTCGGGAAGAATTCTTCCTGACTGATTCTCCAGCCTAATGCCACTGATGGGAAGCAACCCCAACGGTTGTCTTTACCAAACTTGGATGAACCGTCATAACGTACAGTTGCCTGTACCAGGTAGCGGTCATTATAATTATAGTTCAGTCGGCCGAAGAAAGAGGCGCGGTTATATTTCCATTTTGTTCCGCTACCATCAAATGTGCCACCTGCTCCTGCACCTACAGTTGAGAAAGATGGATCAAGAAATCCGCCCGGAATTTCACTGGTTACCAATTTTCCGTCTTCTACTTTATAAACAGTGGTTTTACCTTCTACCCCAACAGAATTCCATGTATATTTGCGGGCAGTCATGGAAGTACCTGCCATTGCATTGACGTTGTGTTTTCCAAATGTCTTATTAAAACTTAATACATTTTCCCATACATGTTCCTCCCAGTATCCTGTGGTTTCGCTATGATAAGGATAGTCACGTTTGGCTTTTGGGTCGGCAACATAGGCCGGAGTATGATAAGTCTGACGTTGGTGCTCACCTCTGTATGCATAGCTTGTCTTGAAATTCAGCCATGGGGTGAAGTTCATGGTCAAGGCAACATTGGCTGTGGTATGATATTTTTTGTCGGTAGATTTTTCATAATGCTGGTCAGCCATAACATTACGGTTACTGGCAGATCGTCAAAGTCACTTAAGCCGAAGCCATACTCTCTTGTATCATCATAGATAGGAACAAGCGGAGAAATCATGTACATTTCTTTAATGGAATATTCGGGTTGTTTGCTATCCGTAAATTTGAAAGCGATGTTAGCATCAATATCAAATATATATTTGCTCATGTGGAGTTTCAAACGTGCATTATCTTGACGGTAATTGTTACCTAAGAAAATACCTTTTTCGTCAGCATGGTTATATGAAAGTGAATATTGAGCATTTTCAGAACCGCCACGGATACTGAACATATAGTTTTGTGAAACACCACCTCTTAGCATGGCATCCTGCCAGTCTGTATCTATTCCTGTGTTTTTATTTACAAATGCGGGCATAGTAACCTCTGTATCATCTGGATACTGGTTCATGTAGTTCTGATACATTTGTTTATGAACACTTTTGTATTCTTCGGCATTTAGCAGTTCCAGCTTTTTGGCTACGCTTGTAAAGCTTACATAAGTGCTGAAATCAATTTTCATGTCACCCTTTTTACCGTTTTTGGTAGTTACGATAATGACACCATTTGCAGCAACCGAACCATAGATGGCAGCGGCTGCACCATCTTTCAGTACTTCCATTGACTGAATATCTTGCGGATTCACATTTTCAATATCACCGGGAAAACCATCAATGATATAAAGAGGTTGGTTGTCACCAAACGTTTTGACACCACGGATTTTAACCTGCACACCTGCACCGGCATTGCCACCAGCCTTCATAATGTTTACACCTGCAATCTTACCTTGCAATGCTTCTGCAGGGTTGGTTGTGGTGCGCTTTACCAAATCGTCTACATCTACTGAGGAAATAGCACCGGTCATATCACTTTTCTTCATGGTTCCATAGCCCACCACTACAACTTCATCCAGCATCTCAGTATCTTCTTTCAAAGTCACCCGGATGTTGGTCTTTCCGTTTACAGGGACTTCTTGTGTTGCATAGCCCACATAAGAAATAATAATAGTGGCTTTGGGGGATACGCTTAATGCAAAGTTACCGTCAAAGTCTGTGATGACCCCGTTGGTTGTACCTTTCTCTACTACACTGGCACCAATAATAGGTTCGTTGGCAGCATCGGTAACCAGACCAGTCAGCTGAATCGTCTGTGCTAATGTACCGAAGGGAGTCATAAAAGCAAAGAGTAGAATCAATAGCATGATTCTTTCCTTGAAATAATTCTTTTTACTCATGTGAATAAATTTTAAGGTTAATAATTGTTTTTCACATCGCTAAGTAATAGGTTGTATGTGCAAATTCCTAATTATTATACCCTACAAATGAACTACAATGAATAAAAAAACTCTTTTTTTTAATCTACAAATATAAATGTAATATATTGATATATAGTGATCTATATAAAGAAATAATATCTACAAAATGCTGTTTGATAAAAACTGTAAAAATATAGGTTCTTTAAATATTTTGTAGATAGTCTGTCAAGTCATCCTCCGAAGATAAGTTTAGAGATTTACGTAAACGATATCGATTCATGTTGATTGTTTTGGGAACATTTCCTGTGAGCATCGAGATTTCTTTGGTAGATAGATTTACCCGTAATAAAGTAGCTAGATATCTTTCTCCTTGTGTTAAATTGGGATGCCGTTCGGATAGCCGTTGAAGGAACTCCTGGTTCTTTTCTTCAACATTCATCAGCAAGGTGCTGTTCGTCTTATCTCCATTCTGATATTGGCTGATGAAGCATTGACTTCTTCAGATGAGGAATCAATGCCTGTTGGTCCATCTTATATCCTTGCTTTATCATTTCTCTGATTTTCTCCAGCATTTCATTGCGGCTATGCAGGAATACAGCAAACTGGTAGCTTCCTGACGACTGTTGTATAATGCGCTTTGTACAGATTTTAATTCGAGTTCTTGCTGTCGTACTTTAAGTTCTGCCAATTCATGTTCCGATTGCTCCAGATTATAGCGGGTAACCATTAACTGCATATTCTTTTTGCGTTTATACCATTGGTATAGAAATATACTGAGTACTATCAATGAGATGAATATGATTACTAGTACAAACAGGTTCCGTTTCAGTAGTTCTATTTCATAAGCTTGCTCTCTTAGTTCTGCTTTCCTTTGTTGGTTTTGATATTGTTTATGGGAAATTTCCTGTTCTACGATGCGTAATTTACTTCCACTTTGCAATTCTTTGCTAAGGGTATATAGTTGTATCAGCATTTATAAGCGTTTTTATGGTCTCCAAGGGCATCGTATACCCAAGATAAATATTCGTAATTATCACAAATCAGTTCTTTGGCACTGATGGAAGAAGCGACCTCGTATGCTCTTTGTAAAGCCATCAAGGCATTGTTATATTGTTTTGCATAGAAGTATTGTTTTCCCATATTGTTATAGTTTTCCCCTAATGACCATTGAGAATTCAAGTTCTTGTTGATGATAATGGCCTCATTAATTAAACTTAGCTTTTCATTAAAATCACCCTCATATAAACATAGATTATTCAAATTGGCGGATATCCCTCTTAAATTTTTCTGACTGCGGTTTATTATAAGGGCTTGTTTGAGGAATTGTTCAGCTGTGTTGAACTCATTCATGGAATAATGGATGATGCCACGATCATTGTAGCATAGTGCGATAGAAATGGAATCTCCGATGGATTTAAAGATTGAGATGGCTTTCTCATTCATTTCGATCGCTTTGTTATAGTCGGTCAGTTTACAATAGAGTGCTCCTATCAGTGCGTAAATTTGTCCATTCAGCTCTTTATTGGCAGGAGTTGCATACTCCAATGCGTCATATAGATTTTGATGCTCACATCAAAATTGCCTAATAGCTTTTCTGCCTGACTGTAATAGAACATTGCTTCGGCTTTTTGATCATTTTGCCTTTCTTCAGGAAACAATTCAATTACCTTGGCAGCATAGTAACTGGCCTGCTTCGGATTATTGTATAAGGCTTCAACCGACTTTTTAATCAGTGCCTCGGCTTCTTGTTGTTTATTACGGGCATTAGCCCATGAGAGATTCAGCAGGCAAAGGAGAATATATACAAGTAGGTTGTTTTTCATAATCAAGCGTATTTTTGCAAAAATAGTGATTTTCTTTGTAAAAAGACACTCTTGTTTCTCTTTTAAAAGAATATCTTTGCAAGCAACAATAAAGATGAGCTATGTTATTACCTTATTTGAATAAAGATCTGATAGAGGCCGGTTGTGATGAGGCGGGCAGGGGATGTCTGGCAGGATCTGTATATGCAGCAGCTGTTATTTTACCTGTAGATTTTAAGAATGAATTGCTGAATGATTCCAAGCAACTGACGGAGCATCAGCGTTATGCGCTGCGAGAGATTGTGGAAAGAGAAGCATTGGCATGGGCTGTAGGTGTAGTGACTCCTGAAGAGATAGACGAGATAAATATCCTTAATGCGTCTTTTCTGGCAATGCATCGTGCTGTGGATCAATTGAAAATTCGTCCCCAACATTTGTTGATTGATGGGAATCGTTTTAAAAAGTATCAGGATTTGCCGCATACTACTGTGGTAAAAGGAGATGGAAAATATCTTTCTATTGCCGCTGCATCTATCTGGCGAAAACCTATCGTGATGATTATATGAATGAACTGCATAAAGAATATCCTTTTTATGATTGGAATAGTAATAAAGGTTATCCTACTAAAAAGCATCGTGCGGCTATCCGTGAACATGGAACAACGCCATATCATCGGATGACTTTTAATTTGTTGGGAACAGATCCCCAATTAGAGATTCCTTCTAATTTGAAGAATATATAGGAGGATGGGATAACTTCTTTACATTTCATTCTACTTGGTTGAAAATAAAGCGAAGAATCTGTTTGATTCATATGAGTAGTAACAGATTCTTCGTTTCACTTTTTTACAATGGTCTTATTCAGCATATCAATATTTTCCCCGTTGATAAGAGCGATGTCCATAAATAGTGATTACCACAAAACAGATAAATGGCAGGATAAATGAAACATTTACGGCTGGCATATTCCAAATGGTATTCATATCAATAATACTTGCTTGTAAAGGAGGAAGTACGGAACCTCCTAAAATAGCCATAATCAGGCCGGCTGCTCCAAACTTTGCATCATCTCCCAATCCGGTAAGCGCTATGCCATAGATCGTGGGGAACATTAATGACATACAGGCTGAAACAGCTACCAGGCAGTACATACCCCAGATATCCTGGAAGAAGATGACTCCGGCGGTGAAGCAGCAACCCGCAATGGCAAGTATGGCCAATAATTTACCTGGATTGAGGTAGCGCAAGATGAAGGTACAGATAAAACGGCTGATACAGAAAATAACCATCGCAATGATATTATATTCTTGTGATAGTACTTCAGCAGCTTTTTCCTCCATACCTTGTGACATGAACAGGCGTGTGCCGTATTGGATGATGAAGGTCCAACACATAATCTGCGCACCTACATAGAAGAATTGTGCCACCACTCCTTCGCGGTAATGATGGATGGAGAAGATACGCTTCAGTGTGGGACCGAAATTGATACTGTGAGACTGGTCACCATTTTTGGGCATTTGGGTAAAACGTATCACTAGAAGCATAACTAATATGACTATTCCGATAGTGAGATAAGGAGCGATCAGTACGGACAGGTCCGCATCTCTTACCATTGCAAATTCTGCCGGGTTTAGTTGGGCTCGTTCTGCCGTATCCATCGGATTTAGTTTCGCCTGGATAAAGTTCATGCTACATACATTCCCAGTAAAGAGCCCATAGGGTTAAACGATTGTGCCAGATTGAGACGTCGGGTAGCGGTAGCTTCTGTTCCCATGGACAAGATGTAAGGGTTGGAACTGGTTTCGAGGAAGGAGAGTCCGCAGGTCAGAATAAAATAAGCTAATAAGAACGGATAGTAGCTGCCTGTCATTTTAGCGGGAAAGAATAATAAGGCTCCTACGGCATAAAGTCCCAATCCCAGCAGGATACCGGCTTTATAAGAGTATTTACGGATAAACATAGCTGCCGGAAAAGCCATGGCGAAATATCCGCCATAGAAGGCAACTTGCACCAATGCGCCATCGGTGACACTCATCCGGAAGATTTTAGAGAATGCTTTTACCATCGGATTGGTGATATCATTGGCGAATCCCCAGAGGGCGAAGCAGCAGGTGACTAATATAAACGGTAGTACGTAACTGACTCCATCTTTGTGCAGGATGGGTTGATCTGTATCTTTCATTTCTTAAATTAAAGATTGAGGATTAAAAATTAAGAAATGAGAATTGAAAACAAAAAAAGGATAGGCATATAACCCTTTCTCAATTTTTAATTTTCAATTCTCAATTTATTAACTATTTATAAATAGGTCCGTAAGTTGAGCAAGCTCTGTAGTCGGAACCTTCCTTATCCATACCGAAGGCATTCCATGATGCCGGGCGGAAAATCTTGTCGTCTTCTACATTATGCATACAAACAGGAATACGTAGCATAGATGCCAGAGTTATTAAATCCTGTCCGATGTGTCCATAGCTGATGGCGCCGTGGTTGGCTCCCCAGTTGTTCATTACCGAATAGACATCACGGAATGCAGGTTTGTCGCATAGGCGGGGTACAAACCAAGTAGTAGGCCATGTGGGGTCTGTACGCATGTTCAGTACCTGATGGATTTCCGGATCAATATCTACTGTCCAGCCTTCTGCCAGTTGCAATACTGGACCTAAGCCTTTTACCAGATTAAGACGCATCATGGTGACAGGCATACCGCCTTTAGACAAGAAATTGGAAGAGAAACCGCCTCCACGGAAATAGTCGCGATCTGCCGGATACCAGGTTGTAGCTTTCAGACAAGCTTCGACATCGGCTTCAGTCATTTCCCAGTTGGGCTTCATGCAGGGCTCTCCCGCTTCATTATGGCTCTCACCGGTAGCGTCCAGAGTGGTTGCACCAGAGTTGATAAGATGGATGATACCGTTTTTAGCCATTCCGGTAAGTTCTTTGCCGGTGACACGTTTTACCGCTTCGGGACTCCAGTAAGTACGGATGTCGGAGAACATCTGTCCACAGCCACTCAGCAGGTGACCGAATAACATGGCAACACCATTGCAAGCATCATTTTCGGTAGCCAGAACGTATGCTTCGCGAATGCCGTTCCAGTCGAAGTGGTGTTGAGCAGTGCTTCACTGAAGTCACCGTTTGGTTTCCAGTCAGTCCATTGGCGTTGCCCCTGGAAGCCGGCTGCGATGGCATTATGGCCGATAGCTTCTTCTTTGAATCCCATTTCAAGCAATTTCGGGTTGCCGACCATCAAGTCACGCATGATGATAGTCATTTTTACAATAAATTCCCAGTCGGCATCCTTCTCTTCACGGGTTTTGCGCTTTTCGGGACGGTTCTTAAAGTCTTCCCCTTCGTTGGGCTTGCAATATTTTTCAGTCCAGGCCATTGCCTTGGCATATTCTTCATGGTCATAGATTCCTTCTTCCATACGGCGCAGGATCTCAGTTTCGTCCACGCTTTCATTACGTATTCCCAGATATTCCTGGAAAAAGTCAGGATCGACAATAGAGCCGGCGATACCCATGCAGACACTACCGAAAGAAAGATAGCTTTTTCCGCGCATATTGGCTACAGCCATGGCGGCACGGGCGAAACGCAATAGTTTTTCTGCTACATCGGCCGGAATCGTGTTGTCATCCAAATCTTGTACATCGTGTCCGTAAATACCGAATGCAGGCAGCCCTTTCTGTGCGTGTCCGGCTAATACGGCAGCCAGATAAACGGCTCCCGGACGTTCTGTACCGTTGAATCCCCAGACTGCTTTCGGCCAGTGCGGGTGCATATCCATTGTTTCGGAGCCATAGCACCAGCAACTGGTTACGGTAATGGTGGCACCTACTCCTTCGCGTTCGAATTTCTCGGCACAAGCGGCGCTTTCGGCTACACGACCGATGGTGCTGTCTGCTATTACACATTCCACGGGGCTTCCGTCACCGTTTTTCAAGTTAGATGAAATCAGTTCGGCAACAGCTTTTGCCAGGTTCATAGTTTTGTCTTCAAGGCTTTCGCGGACACCACCCTGGCGGCCGTCGATAGTGGGACGAATCCCGATTTTAGGATACTTTTTCATGATATACATAGGTTTTAGTTGTTAAATTGAATTTCTTAAATGGACTTCGGTAGGGAGATAAGTTCTTATTTCCTGTCCGGTTAGTACAAATTCTGCGGCTTTCCGCCCCAGCTCTTCCCAGTTGATACTGAGTACCGTAATCCCTTGGTCTATTACCTCGTAGGCAGGAGTGTCATTGTAGGCTATCAGTCCGAAATCTTCTCCGCATTTCAGCCCGGTTGTCCGGCTTTGCTTGATTATATTGACCACCTCTATCTGACGGATTGCAATATATACTTCTCCTTTACGGACTTGTATCCGGTCTGTATTTTCCACAATGGCTGAATCAATGTGATAATCCTGACAGAAACAATTGAAATACTGACAACTGCTACGGGGGTGTTTGATGTCTTCGGGAAATAAAAGTACTAGTCTCTGATATTTTCTCAGATGTTCTTTCAATGCGGCCAATGCATGATAAAAGGAATCGTCAAAATCCTGACATACGTATGAATAATCCTTTTTATCGAACTTCCCGAAATCCAACAGCAGCAACTTAGACGAATCTATTTGTAAAGATGGGGGGATAGTTTCTCATTGTCGAAGTTCATCACAATGTATTTATTGTATCTGCCTATTGATTCACGTAAGATGGTATTGAAAAGTCGTTCATTATATTGATGAAACAATAAATCTACTTTGTAGTTGATGGATAGTTTTTTGATAAAACTATTATATAACGAGTATTTAAAGGGAGAATATTCGTCCAGCAGAAGCAGAATGTTTGTAAGCTTGTTGGTAACGTAGTAACCTTTTCCCGGAGTAGAGTCTATTATTCCCCGGTCTTTTAAATCAATGAATGCTTTGAACACCGTATCCCGCGACACTTGATACTCACGGCTCAGTTTGTTGATGGACGGTAATGTGCAGTCCGATTTATATTTGCCCATGGAAATCTCCTGACTGAGTAAATCAGCCAGTTGTTTCACTTTAGTGGTCTGCTGTCCAAAGGTAACTTTCATGAACTGTTTAAGGTTTTACGCGGACAATGCAAACTGTGCTGAACTGTCCCGATGCAAAGAAATGCAATTTATTCATAAACAGCAAGATGAAAAGGTATGTTTTATAACACAAGAATCAAAGCTTCTATATCGATTTCCGGAAGAATGTGTAATACGTACTAATCAAATAATATAATTAGAGTATTTGCCGAAGTATATTAACCGCATTACAGAACAAAGGGGGGGGCGTGTCTTGCCGGGTGCGCCGGATATTGTTTTGCTGGTTTGTGAAATGATTGCCGGGCGTATGAATGCAAAATTGACTCGGGATATGGAATTTAAAGACGGACTGCATTTTATCATCGAACTTCCTCTATAAAAAATAGGTGAAACATTATTCATTGACAGGGCTTTTTTGTACCTTTGCACCCGGAAAAAGCAAGGATAAACTTTAAACAAAATAAGATTATGAGTAAAAAAGCCCTTTTAATGATTCTTGATGGTTGGGGTATCGGCGATCAAGGTAAAGACGATGTAATCTTTAACACTCCCACTCCTTACTGGGATTCTCTGTTGGCAAACTATCCGCACTCTAAATTGCAGGCTAGCGGTGAGAACGTTGGTTTGCCCGACGGACAGATGGGTAACTCCGAAGTAGGACACTTGAATATCGGTGCAGGACGTATCGTTTATCAGGATTTGGTAAAGATTAACCGTGCATGTGCCGACAACAGCATAATGAAGAATCCCGAGATTGTTTCCGCTTTCTCTTACGCAAAGGAAAATGGCAAGAACATCCACTTTATGGGATTGACTTCAAACGGTGGTGTACACAGTTCATTCGATCATTTGTTCAAACTTTGCGATATCTCTAAAGAATATGGCATTGAAAATACATTTATCCACTGCTTTATGGATGGTCGTGACACAGACCCGAAGAGTGGTAAAGGCTTTATCGAACAACTGACTGCGCACTGTGAAAAATCAGCCGGTAAAATCGCTTCTATCGTTGGTCGCTTCTATGCTATGGATCGTGACAAGCGTTGGGAACGTGTGAAAGAAGCATACGACCTGTTGGTTGAAGGTAAAGGAAAGCAAGCCACCGATATGGTTCAGGCTATGCAGGAATCATACGATGAAGGTGTTACAGATGAATTCATCAAACCGATCAATAATTCTACCGTAGACGGTACCATCAAAGAAGGTGATGTGGTTATCTTCTTCAACTACCGTAACGACCGTGCCAAGGAATTGACTGTTGTGCTGACTCAACAGGATATGCCGGAACAAGGTATGCATACTATTCCGGGCTTGCAGTTTTATTGCATGACTCCGTATGATGCGTCTTTCAAGGGTGTTCATATTCTGTTCGACAAGGAAAATGTTCAAAATACGTTGGGTGAATATCTGGCTGCTAACGGTAAGACTCAGTTACACATTGCAGAAACGGAAAAGTATGCTCACGTGACTTTCTTCTTCAATGGTGGTCGTGAAACTCCGTATGATGCCGAAGAGCGTATCTTGGTTCCATCTCCGAAAGTGGCTACTTACGACTTGAAGCCTGAGATGAGTGCTTATGAAGTGAAGGATAAATTGGTAGAAGCCATCAAGACCCAGAAATTCGATTTCATTGTCGTGAATTACGCTAATGGTGATATGGTAGGTCATACAGGTATCTATGACGCTATTGAAAAAGCAGTGAAGGCTATTGACGAGTGCGTGAAAGATACAGTGGAAGCTGCCAAGCTATAGATTATGAAGTAATCATTATTGCCGACCACGGTAATGCCGACCATGCACTGAATGAAGATGGTACACCTAATACGGCTCACTCTTTGAACCCTGTTCCATTTGTATATGTAACAGAGAACAAGAATGCTAAAGTGGAAAATGGTGTATTGGCAGATGTTGCTCCTTCTATCTTGCACATTTTGGGTATGCCCCAGCCTGCCGACATGACCGGACGGGATTTGATAAAATAATGTAGAAAGTATATTTATTTGTCATTCTGAACAAGGTGAGGAATCTGTAATGAAGCATGGATTCGTCACTTTGTCCGGAATGACATTTTAATTTAATAAGAGATGATACAGATAGATGATGTTGTAATCTCCCTTGATGTGTTTCGTGAGAATTTCTTTGTAATCTCGATGCCTGCAAAGGTGAGTGCTGCATAGAGGGAGATGCCGGTGCACCGGTGGAATTGGATGAAGTGGAAAAACTGGAAGAGGTGCTTCCTGTTATTTGGGACGAGCTTTCACCCGAGGCACGGGCGGTGATTGATAAGCAGGGAGTGGTTTATACAGATGAAGAGGGCGATTTGGTAACTTCCATCGTCAATCAGAAAGATTGTGTATTTACCTGTTATGACGAGAAAGGGTATTGTTATTGTGCCATCGAGAAAGCCTTCCGGGCAGGTAAGACCGATTTCTATAAACCAATCTCTTGTCATCTTTATCCCATCCGTATAGGTGATTATGGCCCTTATAAAGCGGTGAATTACCATCGTTGGGATGTATGTAAAGCCGCCGTGTTATTGGGAAAAAAGAGAACCTTCCTGTATACAAGTTCTTAAAGGAACCGTTGGTGCGGAAATTTGGTGAAGAATGGTATAAAGAGCTGGAGGTTGCGGCAGAAGAATTGAAGAAAAGAGGAATGATTTAAGCATCTTCGGTTTTATTATCCCTGATTTATTACATTAACCGAATTTAATACTACGAAAATACCCCATGAAAAGACTACTCTTGTCATGCTGTATCTTATTATGCGTCGTATTGACTTTGAAGGCGCAAGAACAGCCGTTAATCAGTCCGGATGATTCTATCCGTAGTTTGGTGGGACGTTTGTTTCCTAATAGCAATCCGAATCTTTCGGCACACATGAACCTGCAATTCTCCACTTCGGGAGTTGCCAACTTTATTGAAGGAGATTTAGAGGATGCCTCTTTTAAACTGAATCGTGTAAAACTGGAGATATTAGGTTCTTTCAGTAAACAATTTTCTTATCATTCCGTCAGTCGTTTAATAAATACAGCAATCCCCGCTCGTTGGATAATTTGTCCTCTTCCATTGAGTATGCTTTGGTGAATTGGAAAATGTCTGATAAATTCACGTTGACTGCCGGAAAACAAGATATCGCTTTGGGTGGCTATGAATATTATGTCAATGCCATCAAAGTCCGCGAGTATAGTGAGTTTAATGATAACATCAGTTGTTATCAGGCAGGAGTGGCGGGAAGATTCAATCTGTCATCCACCAATGAGTTGGTGCTTCAGGTAGTAAATAACCGTAGTGGAGAAAATGATGAAACCTATCTTTACGGTTTGCCGCAAGGAGTGGAAAAAGCTAAGTTCCTGTTCTGTCAACAGTCAATTGGAACGGGTTCTTCTTTGATAACGCGGTACAATTACGATATGCGGCCTCATATGGGCAGCTGGCGGAAGGTAAGAATCTTTGTTGTTTTACGGCGGGTAATATTTATGAGAAAGGCCCTGTTATTGCTTATATTGATTTAATGTATTCTCGTGAAGGCTGGATAGCAAAGGCATTATCAGTGATTTGCAAGGTCCTGTTTTAACAGCTCCGTCCACGGCGCAGAATGCGGAATACTTTAGTACCGTGGTAAACTTTGACTATCGCGTTCATCCCAATTGGAATCTTTATTTGAAAGGCGCTTATGAGAGGGCAGGCATTTATAAAGCAAACGGGCATTTTGAGAAAGGGCTTTATCGTACTACATGGAATGCGCAGGCGTGTGTGGAATATTTCCCGATGCGTAATAGTGAACTGCTTATCTTTGCCCATCTTTTATATAAAGGGCATCATTTGACCCGGCGTGCGCAGGCTTTGGGAAGCACGAGTCCGGACACGCAACGTATTTCTGTCGGGTTGGTTTACTCTATTCCCGTTTTTTGATGTTCCTTATCATATCTTCACTCCGTTCCGTTTGATATTTCACATGGGTGAAGCAACTGCTTCACCCATGTGACAACGGCTGTTTACCTAAGTGAAATCGCTTCTTCACCAAGGTGAAGCAATGAACGCAGCCGGACAAAAATACAAGAAAAAAGGCTTACCTTTTTATTTCAATGAGGTTGTTTCCCCTTTTCATTGCAAGACCGGGGAAATACGCTATATTTGTGAAATAATTAATTACTTCAACTAACAACACAGAATATTATAATGAAAAAGACTGTCCTTTTTTTTCTGATGATTATATTGATAGCCTCGTGCCATCAAGAAGAAATTCCTTCTGTTTCCGATAAACCGGAAGGGAATCAGCTGATTTTGATTTATCAGATGAAGATGCACTTCAGGGTTGTATTTATGTGAAACTGAAAGAAGAACCTACAGAAGAGGTGCAGATAAGGAGTATTGGCAACACGGTAAGGACAGGAATTAAGGTGTTGGACCGGGCTGCCTCTTCTTTGAAAATAGAGAGAATGGAACGTACGTTTCCCTACGCCGGCAAATTTGAAGAACGTACTCGTAAGGAGGGGCTTCATTTATGGTACAATGTTTGGTTCTCCAAAGACACATCAGCGACTCGTGCAGCTGCTGAAGTAGCTTTTCTAGATGGTATTGAAATGGCTGTTCCTGTTCCTAAGATAGTTTCCAGGGCAAGGCCGGAAACAGTATGGGATATGTATGGTATCAGAGTGGGGGAGTGGTTGTTCAATGATCCGGATTTATCCAAACAATGGTATTTTGATAATCCCGGTACAGAATCCTGGCAGAGGGAAGGTGCGGATATCCGTTTAGTTGATGTGTGGAAACAATACAATGGGAATCCGGCTATTATTGTAGCGGTTGTAGATGGCGGCATTAATCAGGAGCATCCTGATTTGCAGGATAATTTATGGACGAATCCGGGTGAGATACCAAAGAATGGTATAGATGATGATGGCAATGGGTATATAGATGATGTACATGGTTATAATTTTGTAGATGATAATGCAATTTTGGTCCCTCATCGTCACGGAACTCATGTGGCGGGTACTATTGGTGCGACAAATAATAATGAAACAGGTATCAGCAGCATTGCAGGAGGGAACGGAACTCCCGGCAGTGGGGTGAAACTCATGAGTTGCCAAATTTTAAAAAGTCTGACTTCCACTGGAGGAGAAGTCGCTTCTGATCCGTTTATTGCTGCCGCTATTAAATATGGTGCTGATAATGGAGCTGTTATCAGTCAGAATAGTTGGGGATACGCTGTCGGAACGGGGAGGAATACCTCTTCATATATTAATCCTGTACATAAGGAAGCCATTGATTACTTTATAAAATATGCCGGATGTGATAACAACGGAGAGCAACTTGACGGAAGTCCAATGAAAGGAGGGATTGTATTGTTTGCATCAGGCAATGCGAATACTTCTGACCCCAGGATAGCGGCGCCGGCTGATTATGACAAGGTAGTTGCGGTTGCAGCCATTGAGGCCGATTATAGAAAGGCTTCTTATTCCAATTATGGTACATATATGGATATTTCTGCTCCCGGAGGAGCATTGAACGGAGATGGGCGGATATGGAGTACGACTACAAAACTGGCCGGTAATTATGAATATCTGGCCGGTACATCTATGGCGTGTCCGCTGGTCAGCGGTGTGGCAGCACTGGTGATAGAGAAGTATGGGGTAGGCAAGAAAGGTTTTACACCGGAAACTCTGAAGGAAATCCTCTATCAAAGCGCATACGATTTGGATGAATATAATCCGAGGTATACCGGCCAGTTGGGGCACGGATGCGTGGATGCCACAGCTGCTTTAAAGATAGATGTTTCTAATCTTCATCCTTTTACATTGAAGTCCAATCAGGTAACTGATAATACTCTGATATTTAGTGTAAGCAGCAGTATGGCTGGTAATGGAGAACTGACTTTGTATAATGGCATTGGCAATAAGGTGCTGAGTCTTCATTTGGAACTTGAAGCCGCTCCTTGCATTCTGTGGACATAACCAAGCTTTCTGCCGGATATTATACATTGGTGTACCGAGCGAACGGGATGGAGATCAGAGAGAAATTTATCAAGTACTAATCCTGATAAAATGAAATAGGACATGAAACGAATAGGACTATATCTGTTTATAATAGGCATAACTTTTATTAAAGCTTATGGACAAGAGGATTCCGGACCTGTCAATACCGGAGCGGCAAACTATCTGACTATACCGGTTGATGCACGCAGCGCAGCCATGGGAGGTGCCGGTGTGGCGATTTCGAGGGTAAATAATGCCGTTTTCCATAATGGTGCGGCAACTTTATCGGAGGCCATGCACAAAGGTGGGGTTACGTATACTTATTCCCCGTGGATGCGTGACTATGAGTCTGGATACTCTCTTCATAGTTTAGGCGGTTTTTATAAAATTAATAAGCGCAATGCCATTCTGTTAGGTTTCCGTTATTTCGGCTATCCGGAGATGGATGGAATAGGGGAGGATGCTTCGGGAATACATCCCAAAGAAATAGCTGTGGCGGCAGGTTATGCATACGAGGTCATAAAGAATCTTTCGGTTTCCGCTACTTTTAAATATCTGTATTCGGATATGGGTAAGATAGGAAATAGCAACGGTGCGAGTTCTGTGGCTTTTGATTTGGGGATATTATATAAGCGTGAGATAAAGGATTGGGAAGGTGCCGGTTGGTCGGTCGGGATTCATGCGAGTAATCTTGGACCGAAAATAAAATACCTAACCTCTAAAGAGGCTCTTCCTGCAATGGTCAAAGTAGGAGGTGCTGCTGACTTGCCTTTTGCATCAATGCATAGGTTGACTTTGACCGCTGATCTGGGTTACAGGCTTTCCCCCGATGATGTACAGGCGTTAAATGTAAGTGCCGGGGCGGAATATGCATGGATGGAGCATCTCATGTTGCGTGGCGGTTATCATTATGGTGATAAGAATAAAGGAGATGCCAGTTATGCTACGGCCGGGGCAGGAGTGGAATATGCAGGTGTGCATTTGGATTTTGCGTGGATGTTTGCGGGACATGAATGTCTTGCCAGAAATACGTTTTGGATTTCTTTAGGATACTCTTTTTAACTCTTGCACGGTTAGTCCTAGAAGCCTATATACATATATTAGGCTTCTAGGTTATCGATTATTAACAGGAAGATTATGAGTTATCTTTACTTTCTTTTTGTAGATGATTGGAATGCATTCATAATGGCTGTGGGTTTTCCGTTTTTGTCAAAGGCTCCCATATCATATCCGTTCCATTCGTAACATTCCGGTTCCCAGTACCATACACCAGCGCAAGATTCCATGTCTCGGGCTTTGTTTATAAAATCGGCAAGGACTTGGGCGGAAGCGGAATCATTTTGTTTTACCCCTATTTCGGTTATCATGACTTTTACTTGGAAAGTCTTTGCTAGTTGGCTGATGTGTTTTAATGCTAACAAGTTCATTTCTTGCCATAATTTTGTGGAATGAGTTTGTGGATAGTGTGACAGGCCAATCATATCCAATTTTCCTCCAGCTTCTTTGAACTGCTTGAACCACCAAGTTAAGTCGTCCCAGGCATTGTCTATGTGAACAATAACGATACTTTGGGGGAAGATTTTTTTACGGCATCGTAGCCGGTATTGACAAACTCGGCCAGATTTGTGTGTTTTGTGGATATTTCACTCGCTCATTGGTACTGTTTAAGCCTTTGACATCACATTCTCGGATATCATAGAATGCACCGCTGAGTGCGACATTCTCATCCCACAACATTCCTGGACGGATTTCGTTACCCACTTGTACCCATCGTGGGATATGTCTTCCGCCTTTAATGCTTGCAAGATGTCGATGGTATGGGCGGCAATGGCCGTCTTTAGTTCCGCTACTGATTTGCCGATCCATGCCTTGGGCTTGAACTGTTGTCCGGGATCAGCCCATGAGTCGCTGTAATGGAAGTCTACCATGACATCCAGACCTTGTTCTTTGGCTCGTCGGGCTTTGTTCACAACGTCTTGTTTACTGTTCCATCTGTCTTTGGGATTTACCCATACGCGCAGGCGGATGGCATTTATGCCCAGCTCTTTCATCAGTTGGAAGCAGTCGGTTTCTATGCCTTCATGATTGTAAAACTTCAACCCTTTTTTTCCATTTCACTCACCCAACTGATGTCGGCTCCTTGAGTAAAACTGGTTTTGGAAGGTGCTGGTGTATCGGAATTATCTGTTCCGGACTGTTCGTTGCCGTGGCTTCCGCAAGCTGACGAGGATAATACCAGCAAAGCGGTTAGCATATAATTCTTGAGGTTATGATATATTTCTTTCATGTGTTTTCGTATATAGTTTTTAGAAGATAGACAACGGAGGCATATCCGTCTAGTTTTAAATAAAAGTTTCCATGGTCTTCCTTCTCCTGTACATTTCCGGATACGGCGATAGCTTTCTCCGTCCTGTCCGTCAAGGGAATCTCTATTTCAGAATTGCCAAAATTATGAATAACCAATAGTTTCTCGCTATCTTTAGTCATGTACCAGGCGGCAATACTTTTGTATTTTTTTTCTCCCTCTCCCGATTCGTTGAACAGAGCATGACGGGTCATGGTTCCTTGGGCCAGCGCTGGATAGGTGTTACGCAATGCGGTAAAGATCAAGTAGGTATTCAATACTGACTGATGGTCTGCCGTCTGTTTGGTTACATCGGGGATGTTTGTGCTTACTGTGGCATCTATTTTGTCGGTATAGTGGGTGGTATAACTGTCTCCCCACAACATAGGTCCGCGTACATATTCATCTCCTTTGTCTTTGGTGCCGTATAATCCTAGTTCTTCACCATAATAAATATAAGGTGAGCCGGGAGTAGTGAGCAGGACAGCGGCTGCTAATTTCTCCTTGGCGGTAGATTTACCTAGCTTGGAGGCTGCACGATCTTCATCATGGTTGCTTAGTTTGGTTGCTGCGATGTACCCGGGACGATAGGCGGCATATTCTTGCCTATAGTTCAGGATGTCTTTGGTGAAATAACATCCGGTGGCATTATTGAGAGCCCATTCCAGACGATACCAGAAAGAGAACTCGAACAAAGCGGGCAGACCGGCATAATAGGGGGCTACTTCGTTGTATTCGGACAGTACTTCACCCACCATGTAGAAATTGTCCGTGTGTCCTTTTTGCTTGTAATAAGTGTTCATGTCTTCGTAGACATATTCAGGAAACGGGGATTTTCGTTGCTGGTAGCACTGTGGTAGATGTGCTTGACAGCATCCAGCCGCAGTCCGTCCACACCTCGGTCTATCCATCCTTTGGCACTGTTTGCATGGCTATGTACGCAGGGGAAGAAGTGGCTTGTTCCACCGCACCATAGTTGAGGTCGGCAAAGTAGTCGGTGGCAAACTGGGAATGATAATACCATAAGTTCATGGAATCGAACAGAATATCGGCCGCTGTTTTGTTATCAAGAGTGAATGCAGTTCCAAAGTGACTTTGTGGGAAGCAGAAGTAGCACCGTATTTAGTTCCTGCAGGCCAAGAAGGATCGTTACTAGTGCGGATTAGAAATCCCCAAGAGGACACGAAGTCTGTGGTCAGTTCATAATGGTTGTTCCCTTTGTCATAGAATTTTTTACATATGCCTTCTCCGAAATAAAGGTATTTGGCTCCGTTTGTGCCGGGGTCAGGGTTGTCCGCATCGGCTTTTTCGGCCCGGGTTACTGTGACGGTGGGTTGCGAGGCTTTGCTCCAGTCGAGGCTGAATGTATAGATGCCTTTTACTTCTGTATCTTCGGAGGAGGTTGCGAACCATTCATTGGCGGCATATTCTTCTTTGGGTATCATGGCTATTTTTCCTTCTGCTATCTCTGTTTGAGGAGATTGGGAGAAGAGATAGTAGCTACGATAAAGATTATCAGTAGATGAGGTGGCTTCCTTGAACCAAGGGTGGGCTTTGCCCGTATGGTTCATTACATAATCCAGGTATATTTTTATGTTGCGCTTGTGGGCTTCGGTGATGAGGCGGTCGAAGTCGGCCTCTGTACCTAGTTTGGGATTGACTTTGGTATGGTCTGTCACATCATAGCGTGATAGGACATGGCAGGATGGATGGGGGAGAGCCAGAGGCTGTCACTCCGAGGCTGTTGATGTAATCCAGCTTGTCAATGAGTCCGTTGAGGTCGCCGTATTTGTCACCGTCTTTGTCTGCAAAGGAGTAAACTAATAATTGATAGGAGATGTCGGCACGCTTGGTACCATCCCAATTGTCGGGGGCGGCAGTGATATTTTTCCAAGTGGCGGTAGGAGGATCAGGGTTTTCGGGAGTCGGAGGAACCGGTATTTCCGGCGAATCGTCAGAACAGGCTTGTGACAGAGGTACCAAGCAAAGCAGGAATAGTATACCTACTAGAAAGAGATGGATTCGTTTCATGGTTTCTTTGTTTATAAGGGGTAAAAGAATAAGGCGGAGTACAGTATTACGGAAATTCCGCAAGCCGTAAACCGCCTTTTGTCGGTATAGGTACGGGGAGGATACAAGAAGCGTACCTATACTTGTATTGATTAGTTCTTAGTTAGGGTCAACAGGTTCATGCCGTCGCATTGAGGGATGAACCTGATGGTATAGTTTCCGGCCGTAACAGCGATGTTGCCGGCATTGAAAGTCGGTTCGGCTATCGAACACCCCAGTTGATGTCCCAGTCATTATTGGCGCGGATTTTGATTTCACCATCCGTTAGGTTGGTGGTCAGATTCCAACTTCCATCTTCTTCGTTGTAAGTCATGTCGGTATCGGCATCCCATCCGGATGGGTGGCGCTACCTATCACTCCGAGAGTTGAGATGAGGGTATGCTTGTAAGTCATGGCAGTCAAATCCACTTCCATCATGTAGAACCCTGCTTCCGGAGCGTCGATATTTCCTGCACCGTTTTCATCAAGTGTACCTGCCAGAGCATCACCACTTACTTTTTCCCAATCGCCTGTCCAGTTATCTTTTTCTGGGTTCGGCTTGTATTTGAATTCTCCGTTCAAATAGGCGAAACCTCTGTATTTGCCATCAAAGTTTATTCCGGCTAGCGGGCAAGTACCTGACCATGAGGTGTTATTACCTATTTCATAGATGTAAGGAGCGAACCCCAGCTCTTCCAGTGTGTAGGTGTATTCCATCATATCCAATGTCATTCTATACATGCCGGCTTGAGTTATCATGCGGCTTGTGGATTGTTTGTTGTAAGTGTTCCTTCGGTAGCGGTATCTCCATCGGTTACGGTTCCCAATACACCAGCTCCCCAGAATTCTCCCTCGGTATTGGTCTTCGGAATAATTTTCCAGCATTGATTATCAGCGGTTGTGGTGAATACGATGGAAATTTGGAATCTTCATAAACGTCTGTTCCCGAATGGCTGAATCCCACCATGCCGTCAGCGCTCCAACCATTTACCGAGGTTTCATCCTTGTCGTTCTTTATTGTGAACATGTCGCCTACAAGATAGTAACCGGTGTCAATAAATGGTGCGGCCGGAGTGAAATTTACGTCAAACGAACCGGCATTTACCAATAAGGCTTGTCCGTCTTTTATGGCATTGGCATATACTTGGGCAATGAAGGGACGCGCTATAGGACGTTTCCCGTAAGTTTCCACTACCAGCTTCTGAATGGTCAGGCTGTCAATCATTCCGTCTGTATTGGATTCCAGTTCTCCTGCCTTACCTTTCTCGGTAGAGAGCTCTACCCGTACATTGCCCAAGGTATATCCTTCGGGAAGTGTGGCATTAGATAGAGTGAACAATTTGATGCTGCTCCCCGGATTGGATAAATTGATGTCATCGACCTTGGATGCCGAGAAATCGGGAAGGGTTATTGCAGCTTCTTGTTCGTTGGCTTGAGGAGTTGCCCAATCAGTGTAATCATCTGTGCATGAAGACATGCACAGAACAGTCAGACCGATTAATGAATGGATTGATATATTTTTCATCTTGATTCAATTAAAAAGATTATTATTTGATTTCGCCTTCGCCGGTAGCGAAGTTCAGGTAGAGCTGCTGTCCCGCTTTGCCTGCTACTCGTGCTTGGTCTCCATCGTTGGCACGATATTCAATTTTGCCGTCGAAGACCATGAACTCGCTCTTCCACCACTCAAAGGTAGGAATTTTTACGTATGCACGCACACCGTCACCATCGCCACCCGGGACACTGGCAGCAAAAGCAGGTGAGACAAAAGAAGCGTTAAAAGTATCGGGAATGGTACATAACCAGCCTTCAGCCTGCTCTTTCCAGTCGCTGTTGCCTACAACAGGTCCCATCAACCATATTTCAGGTTTGTTAAACTGTATATCATAGACGAGGTTGCGTCCCGAAACGGAAGAGGTGATTACCATTAAGTACCATCCCGGAGTATCAGTAGCGATATTGTCTCCGTTGTCTTTGATATTGCCTGCCAAATCGCCGTTTATACTGTTTATACCAGAAAATCCTGTTTCATTTCCATCCCAAGCTTTGCTCTGATTGAATTTGATGCCGGCATCGTCTATCCATACCATAGACCAGAATACATGAGTTGCACCGTTTACGGGAATCATCTTGGTTGCCGAATCCCAGTTCCATTCGTTAAATCCGCCTACGATATATAAGTTTTCGGGGGTATTGACCGGAGGAAGCGAGAAAAGTAAATGTACTTTATTCAATGACACTACATTGGAAGTATTTCGGTTCCTTCTATTGCTTTGTTATCACTGGTCATCATAACTGCTCTCAAGCGGATATAGACCGCTATATCCATCGGAAAATCAACATCGGTTGCACCTTTGTTTACTTTCATATCTGTAAGTGTACTAGCTAAAAGAGGTGCGTCTATACTGATTTTTGTTCCTGCATTGACATTACCTATTTCTGTAAAATCGGTCATGGATTCATCGAATGCCACTTGCACATAGTATCCAACGTTGGCGGGGAAGCCGTAGTCGGGTTGTGAACAGGATATTTCGATAGAGGAAGAATTGGCCAAATCGATTACTGTACCGCTGATAGCTGGAGTGTTTAGGACAAATTCGGTGGGTGAGATTAGCGTTGGGTTGGAGTCGCGATCATCATCACATGCGGTGAATATACCCAGTCCCAATCCGATAATCAAAATGATTTAAGTATTTTATTCATTGTATTTTCATTTAATATTTATAAAACAAAAAGTTTTCAGTATCCCGGGTTCTGAGTCAAATTGGAGTTGGCAGTCAACTCATTGGTCGGGATGGCAAAAATATTAAGATGTGCATCAAACTACGTCCTTCATAAGATCCGCCTTTCCATTGCCAAGTGTAATTGTTGTTGCCTCCATAGCGGTTGAATCTAATTAAGTCCATACGGCGGCGCCTTCAAAATAGAATTCTCGGCTCCATTCATCGCAAATATCATCCAGGCTATATGCATTTGTACGGGTAGAAGCATGTGCACGACTTCGGATGGAGTTAACTGCTTGTGTACCTTCAGATGTAGTGTTTCCTCCATTCAAGCGAGCATCGGCTTCTGCAAAAGTCAGATAGGCTTCTGCAACACGTAGCAAGAAGTAGTCGGTATCGGCGAAGGTGGCATCATGTCCGGCTGAACCGTCTGTTTTGAAGTTGGTGAATTTTGCAATAGCATAACCGCTTTTAAAGGTAGATACATCTTCATTGTTTAAGGTACGTCCCACACCGTCGAATAAAGCACGGTCGTCTTTGGCTGCTACATACATGTCGTAGCTTGGCAGTTCGGGGGCATCATTCTGAGGGAAGAATTTGCGGATGAGGTCAGGACGTGCGCGGTTACCGCCCCAGTTTTGTGCAGAAACACCGTTGGTGGCTGTCAGGTCATTAGGGTTTGCATGCATCTCACCATCAAAGCAACCAGCTATCAAGAACAGGGAAGTACCCCAACTGGTGGTTGTCAGACCGTCTTGAAGTAAGGGTAGAAGAGCTTCGTAAGCAGCATCAGTTTCCCCGTTGTCACCCATGAATAACATTTGATAGGCAGTCCATCCGCCTTTTCCCACAGTATTGAGCCGGTAGGAGGATTTTATTACTTTGTCGGCATATTCTTTTGCTTTTTGCCATTGGGCCGTTCCTGTATAAATTTCCGAATTCAAGTACAGGCGTGAGAGCAACAGCCAGCAGGCAGCTTTGTCTACACGACCATAACCGGCATCTGTCGATTTTTTTGCTTTTGCTTCGGAAAGGGCCGGTTCTATTCCGATCAGTTCCTGTTCAAGCCATTCATACATTTGAGCTCTGGATCTTTGTTCAGGTTTGGTCATTGGTTCCAATGTAAGGGTATGTTTCCCCAACCATCCATCAGTAAGAAGTAGTGTAGGCACGTACAAAGCGGATTTCGGCAGACATGGTGGCATCTGTATCTCCAGCCATAGCCAGATATTGGTTACAATAGGTGATGCCGGTAGTCAGACGGGCATAGAACCCGTTTAACATAGGATGGGAAGCATTGTAAGTATTGTAGCAGAAACTGGCTACACCTTCATCTCCCCAGCCGCAGATAGCTTCATCAGTGGTCAGTTCGTTGGAATTGAACAATTGGCGGATAAAGCCTGTCGTACCACCATCCAAACCGTCAATATCACAGTCACCGTTAGCACCACCGTTTCCGGCTAATGCCATATTGGCGTAGCACTTGTTGAACAATCCGTTTAAATCAACATTGGTATCGATGTTCGGATCGATAGGATCTACATCTAAGTCTCCGATACATGAGGTTGCCCCCAAAGCCAACATCATGAATGTGGCAGGAACGATATTCTTTATGTATTTTTTCATATACTGCATAATTTTGCGAATTAGAAATTCAGGTTAAGACCAATAATAAATGAGATAGGACGCGGATAGAGATTGTTATCGAATCCGTTATTGATTTCGGGGTCGATGCCATCATAGTTTGAAATGGTGAAAACATTCGATACGGTTCCATATACGCGTCCATTCAAACCGCGATAGCTTCCGTTCTTGAAGAGATTGGAAAAGCTGTATCCTAAAGTGATGTTGTCACACTTCAAGAATGAGGCGTTACGCACCCAGTAGTCCGAAGCTTTGGCGGTAATTTCGTAAGTTTGCCAATTTCTGGCTACAGCGTCTACCGGACGGTTAGACAGGTAATTCAAAGAGTTGGACCATACTTCACCAGGATTCATGTTGCTCCATCCGGCGTTGATTCCATCATAAACATAGTTACCTAGACTGGCACGCAGTGAGAATCCGAAGTCCCAATTTTTGTATTCCAGGCGGGAGGAAAGCCCCATAGTTACGTCGGGAGCAGCATTTTTATAAAGGTATTTGTCATTTTCGGTAATCTTACCGTCACCGTCCCGGTCTACTACTGCATTTTCTATCGGGTTGCCTTGTGGGTCATATACTTGTTGGTATACATAGAATGAATTAGCTGGATACCCTACTTGATTGTATTGCAGATAAAAACCCGAACCTTGACCTACTTTGATATCGGTATTGGCTACAGGAGCACCACTATCGGATACACCACTTAGATCGGTAATCTCATTCTTATTATAAGTAAGGTTATAATTAATAGTCCATATTAAGTCATTGTTTACAATGGGTTTCCAGTCTAAGGCAAATTCGATGCCTTTATTTTCCAACGAACCGATATTTTGCCATGCTTGATTTCTATAGCCAGCCATGGACGCTAATGGTGCATAGTTCAGCAAATCTTCGGTTTTACGGTAATAAGCATCAATACTGGCTGTCAGCCGTTGATTCATAATACCAAAATCAACCCCAATATTATAGGTAGTAGTGGTTTCCCATTTTAAATCAGGAGTATAGTTGTCCGGGCGGTATAGGGTTCCGTTACCTATCAGTGGATAAAAACCGTTAGTACCTGTGCTTACTGAGTATGTGGGAATCCAGTTATAATTGTTAATTTTTTCTCCTGCCTGTTGACCTGTCATGCCCCAGCCTAAGCGAAGTTTCAAGTCAGATATCCAAGATATGTCTTTTAGGAAGTTTTCTTCTTTTGCTTTCCAAGCTAAGGCTACAGACGGGAACCACGCCCAATGGTCTTTGAAGCGTGAAGTTCCATCATCGCGAACGGTAGCTGTAAGATAGTAACGGTTCATAAGTATGTAGTTGGCACGTCCGAAGAAGGAAACCAAATAACTGTCGGTCTTGTATTGATACGGAGTGTGAGGACGCTCTGTGCCGGCTAATGTGGGGTCATCGTTCGTCATCGGATAACGACCTACGTAGTCACTGTTTGTGCTTTTCCAAAAATGTTGCCATTCGTAACCTCCCATAATATCAAAATGGTGGTTATCATTAAAGTCTTTATAATATTGGGCGTATGCATTCAATGAAAGGTTGCGTTTTAGGATACTTTCACCTCCAACAGAACCATAATACATGGCACTAGGGGAAGCAGTAGATTTATTCTGTGCTTGGCGTCCTTTGGAAACATCGGCACCTAGAGATAAATGAAGGCGAAGGTCTTCAAGACCATGTACTTTATAGTCGATATCGGCACTTCCCACAAAGGCGCGGCTGTGGGCAACTTCTGTGTTAAAAGCAAGCATGGCTAATGGGTTGGCACATTCTGCCGTGCTGTTATAGATGAACGGCCATGTGGAGTCGCCTAATGATGCGGCTGATGACCATTGGAAAAATCCCCCATAATTTTGTAATGTCTGATCCAATGCATTGCCGAATTGGGCTTTGTGATATTCGGATGTGAAATTATAAGGATCTTGGGTAGGGTCCATTTTTACAGCAGCACCTACGGCTCCACCGTCGGCATATGCAGAACGTGCGTACATTCCTTTCGCATTGAGGTTCATAGTCAAATGATCGTCAAAAAAAGACGGATTAAGATTCAATGCAGCTGTGACACGTTTGAAATCAGAATTTTTCAAGATACCTTCTTGATTGGTGAAACCTACAGATACACGATAAGGAAGGTCTTTTACTGCACCCGATACGGTATATTGTGGTCATGACTGAGAGCGGTACGGTAAATAAGATCTTGCCAGTCGGTGTTGGCTGTACCCATGGCACGATAAGCATCGCTGTTTTCTCCGTATAAATCGGTGATAAGTTGACGGTATTGGTTGCTGTCAAGTACATCAACTGTTCCTTTTTTCTGACTCAATGTGACACTACCTGAATAGGAACTGAAGGCTTTTGCCCTTTGCGTCCCTTTTTAGTAGTGATGATGATAACACCGTTTGAGCCGCGTGAACCGTAGATAGCAGTGGCTGAAGCGTCTTTTAATACGTTGAATGATTCGATATCCTGCGGATTAATCATGGCTAGTTTGTTAGAGAGGCCTTTTACTCCCTCATTGTCCATAGCCATACCATCAATAACAATTAGAGGGTCATTAGATGCGTTCAGTGAAGAACCGCCACGTATACGAATCTGGGCGCACTGCCTGGGGCACCATCATTACTTGTTACATTGACACCGGCTATTTTCCCAGAAATCATATCCTGTGCGTTTATTACTAAGCCTTTGTTCTTTCCATCCGGTTTCATGGCTGTTACCGAACCGGTCAGGTCATTCTTTTTAGCCACACCATAACCGATAACGACTACTTCTTCCAAAGTTTCCGTATCATCTTTCAGTATCACATTTAGTGAAGTAGCAGCCGGAAGTTCCTGGGTCAGGTATCCGATAAACGAAATAACAATTATATCACCTTTATTGGCGTTTAACAGGAAGTTACCGTCAAAATCAGTGATAGTACCATTGGTTGTTCCTTTTACCACAACATTGGCACCGATAATTGGTTCGCCTGTTGTGTCCTTTACAAGTCCTTTAACAGTCATTTGCTGGGCAAATGCGTCTATGGACAAGAAGCATCCTACCATTAACATTAGTAGGACCTTGAACATCAAGTTTCTTTTCATGTCTTTAAATTTAAAGTTAAATAATTATTTCAAGTTTATATTCTCAGTTAAAAAATACCTATTGAAAACTGTTTTCCCAAACAACCTGATTTTCTAATCAATCTCTGTTATAATGTATGTTTTTACCTTTTAGAATGATTGGCGGCTGCTTTAGCTAACCATCATCCTCACTTACTTTTGTTTGTTTGTTACAAATGTAGCGGTCTTATAAAGCGATTTTTGAGATAAGAATAAAAATATAAATGATTTAGTGCTAGTGCAAATCATATATAATTGATTCATAGTATAATATACTGGTTGGCTTATCTTAAAAATATAACTATATGTGAACTGTTCAAGCTCATTCGGCTACATTTTATGAGGATTAATGTTAACTGTTTGTCAAAAGATCACTTTCTATAACCTCTTGATGCCTTTTAATTCTGCTTTATCTTTTACCTCTTTAATGCTGATTGCATAACCACCACGCTTGCTGCGTGTAAGTTCAGTTTGCTTTTGTTGGTCACAATGCCTTTACGGATGGTATATGCCTGTGGATTATCTTTCCAGTCGGCATCTTTTGCGTCTGCATATACAGTTGCGATGTATTTTTTGTCCGGATCAAGGAAATCAAATATCAGTTTTGAAGAATGACCGTTCTCGTCTGCCGTACAGCCGATATACCAGTCGTTGGTTCCTTTAGCTTTGCGGGCAATGGTAATATAGTCTCCCGGTTCGGCTTCCAGATATTTGGTTTCATCCCAGTCAATGGCTACATCTTTTATGAATTGGAAGGCATCCATGAAGCGTTCATAGTTTTCAGGTATGTCGGCAGCCATTTGTAATGGGCTGTACATTGTTACATACAGGGCCAGTTGGCGTGCCAAAGTAGAACGTACCTGTGAATTGTTGGTAGGATTCATTTTGTTACAGCGGGTTTCAAAGATACCCGGAGTGTAGTCCATCGGACCACCTATTAATCGTGTGAAAGGCAAGATGGTAGTATGGTTTACGTTGTTACCGCCAAATGATTCATATTCAGTTCCGCGTGCCGATTCGTTACCGATCAGGTTGGGATAGGTGCGGCATATTCCGGTAGGGCGTACAGCTTCGTGGGCGTTTACCATGATTTTGTAGTCCGCTGCTTTTTTCACCGCATACAGATAGTGGTTATCCATCCATTGTCCATAGTGGTGTTCGCCACGTGGAATAATGTTGCCTACATAGCCACTTTTTACAGAATTATATCCGTTGTCTACCATGAATTGGTATGCCTGGTCCATGTGGCGTTCATAGTTACGTACAGAAGCCGAAGTTTCATGATGCATCATCAGTTTTACGCCTTTGCTTGCAGCGTAGCTTTGAAGTTCTTTCACATTGAAGTCGGGATAGGGAGTTACAAAATCAAACACATAATCTTTGCTTTTTCCGAACCAGTCTTCCCAACCTTCATTCCAGCCTTCTACCAATACTTGGTCGAATCCATGCTCTGCTGCAAAATCAATGTAACGTTTTACGTTGGCAGTGTTGGCAGAGTGTTTGCCGTTAGGTTTTGTTTTGTTGTAATCTGTTTCACCCAGTTTTACACTGGATAAGTCGTCCGTGTAAGCCCATGAGCCTTTCCCGTAATCATATCCCACCATACGCCGATGTATTTCACAGGCTTGATCCAGGAAGTGTCTGCTATTTTGCAAGGTTCGTTCAGGTTTAACGTAATGCGTGAGGCAAGAATGTTGCGGGCATCATCACTAACGATGACGGTACGCCATGGTGAAGTGCAGGGAGTCTGCATATATCCTTTGTCACCTTGTGCGTCCGGAGTCAGCCATGATTCGAAAATCATGTTCTTGTCATCCAGGTTGAGGTGCATGCAGGCATAGTCTATCAAAGCTGCTTCGTGCAGATTGATGTACAGACCGTCGTCTGTTTTCATCATCAGGGCAGTTTGTACACCGGTGGGGCTGAATGCGGTTTGCGAGGAGTTCTCCGTATAAGCCTTTGAAAACAATCCTCTGATTTCCGACAGGCGGGAAACGGTATAGTCATATTCCTGTGTGTCATAATCTCCCGGAATCCAGTAAGCGGTGTGGTCACCTGCCATGGCAAATTGTGAATGTTCTTCTTTGATCACGAAATAGTTCAAGTTCTTCTGCTGCGGAAATTCATAGCGGAAACCCAGACCGTCGTTGAACAGGCGGAAACGGATGATTATAAATCTGTCATTGGCAGGCTGGTTCAATGTGACCGCCAATTCATTATAATGGTTACGGATTTCTTTTTCTTCTCCCCATACCGGCTGCCATGTTTCATCGTTGGTAGATGTCCGGACATCCTTTATCTCGAAACCGTTATAAAGGTTTGTCTTGATGTCCAGTTTGTCTATGTCTTTTTTATCAGTCCATTCGAAGTCGGTTTTGGCGTTTGCGTCTTCTTTTTTTAATTCCAACCCCAATTTACTGGGTTTGATAACTTCCTTTTGTTTATAGGTCAGTTCATACGTGGGAGTGCCCTGACCATCTAGAGTAAATGTCATCTCCAGATTACCATCCGGAGAGTTCAGTTTTTGTTGTGCATTTGCAATGAATGAGATACAGAGAAATGCGATAAGTGAAAGATTCTTTTTTAAATTCATAATATGTACTGGTATTAAATTATAAGCTTTTACTGGTTGTTTTAAAATTCTAAAACTAGCATTTCACGCCCCGGAAGTGTTAGGTTTTTATTCAAGTCGATATTTTGATCCGTTAAAACATCATGGGCTGATGTTGTTGGAAGTACTTCTTTGTATGGAGTCAGGTTTATGGTTTGCGTTTTGTCTGTTCCATTCATGAGAACCGTTATCGATTTGTTTCCGTATTTTCGTTCATAAACGTAAATCCCTTTGTTGGGAGCGAAGTGTTTCAATCTGCCTTTGGCTATGACTTCATTCCCTTTTCTCCATTGGAGTAATTTCTGCATATAAGTAAAGGCTTCATTTTGCTGCGGAGTACGGTTAGCCTCATTGAAACAGTTGCGTGGGTCATTTTTCCAACCTCCGGGGAAATCACAACGTAACAGACCGTCGCCATTGGCTTTATCTGCAGCCATCAGAATTTCTGTCCCATAATAAATCTGGGGAATGCCACGTGTGGTCAGCAGGAATACAAGTGCTTGTTTGTAGCGGTCAATATTTTGCGTGGCTTCTTCATTTAAATAAAAGCGTGAAGTATCATGGTTATCAAGGAAAACGAGCAGATTCATCGGATCTGCATATACCAAATCCTGAGTAAGATAATCGTAAAGACGATATAATCCGCCGTTCCAGTCAGTTGTTTCTTCGTCAAAGGCTTTGTTCATTTGTTCCATCAGCGGGAAATCCATCACGGTACGGAGATTGGAGTTTCTGGGAGCAGCCAGTCTGCTGTCTTTCTGCCAGAAAGAAACCAGCACATTACTGTTCAACCAAGTTTCACCTACTATGTTGAAATCAGGGTACTCATCGGTCACGGCTTTACACCATTCTGACATCATGTCGAAATCTGCGTAAGGATGTGTGTCTTGACGGATGCCGTTAATCCCTGCATATTCTATCCACCAGATACTGCTTTGGATCAAATAGCGGGCTACATGGCGGTTGCGTTGGTTCAAGTCGGGCATTGATTCTGTAAACCATCCGTCTACGGCTATCTTGCGTTCATAATCAGAAGCGTGGATATCCTGTACACTCGCTGTTTTATAAGAAGTTTGTGTGTAGTTTCCTTTAAAATTGAACCAGTCTTTGGAAGGCATATCTTTGAAAAGATAGTTTTCGCTGCCACAATGGTTGAAAATCATGTCCATAACAACTTTCATTCCTTTGCTGTGTGCTTGTTCTACCAGCTTGCAGAATTCTTCATTGCTACCTAATCTGCGGTCTACTTGATAATAATCGGTAATGGCATAGCCATGATAGGATCCTTCTTTCATGTCATTTTCCTGTATGGGGTTCAGCCAGATTGCCGTAACTCCCAAGTTGGAGAGATAATCCAGATTATTTTCAATACCTGCGAGGTCGCCTCCGTGACGGGCGAACGGATCGTTACGGTCTACCTTTGCTTCCAACATTTCCGGTACGACATCGTTCGAGGGATTTCCGTTGGCGAAGCGGTCTGGCATAATCAGATATAATACGTCACCTGAGTTGAAGCCTTCCACGTTGGAAGCATCTGCCTTACGCTGTTTTATTTCATATGGCACAACAGTTTGCTTTTTACCTTGTTTCAGTGTAATATGAAAAGTCTGCGGAGTAGCTTCCGATAAATCCATATATAAGATTAAGTAATTGGGATTTTCTTGTTTCACAACATCTTTCAGAAGAATGTCTTTAGAAGAGATGCTTACATCACTGGAAGAAATATTGTCGCCATACAGTAGGACCTGTAGTTCGGGATTCTTCATATCCGCCACCAGAAGGTTGGGGCTACTTTTTTTAATTATGGCTGCGGACACTGTGTGTTGCAAACCGAATAACGCGAGTAATGCCATAAGTGCGAATGTTCTTTTCATAATATATAGAAATTAGTGTTTATATCTTCATTTCATTTGGATGTTGCAAATGTAGAAGTGGAATAGCTGAGATTTGAGTACTAGAATAAAAATATAAATGTTTTATAGACTCAACTTATTGATAATTAGGCATATTTGTCTTTGATGTATTGCTGAAAATATAAACGTCAATGAAAATATTTTCGTTGAAAAACTTTATTCTAATTACTTATATTTATATATTTGTGAATCTATAATAAGTATATAAGATGAAGAATGTAACCTATTTCTTTATATTGTTTTTGTTGACTTTGACAACTCCTTTGTTTGCTGATAAAACAGCAATGAAGAAGTGTTGAAAGGTTGGATCGGGTCATAGATAATAAGACCGCTTGTCATGTACAGAAGGAAAAAGAGATTGTGGATTTAAAGCAACGTCTTCACCGTTCTAAAGACAATAGGGAGAAATATGAACTTTGCGGTTCTTTGTTTAACGCTTATCTGCATTATCAAGCAGATTCCGCATTGTATTATATTAATGGAAAAATGAATTTGTTGCCTCTGTTGAATCATCCGGAGTTAAAGAATGAGATTGTCATTAACCGTGCCGAGGTGATGGGGTGATGGGAATGTATAACGAGGCTTTGGAACAATTGGAGCGGGTAGACCCGTTGGAATTGGAACGGGAGACTTTGGCTTATTATTACCGGACCTATCGGGCTTATTATGGTTGGGTGGCCGATTATACCACCAATGATGCCGAAAAAGTGAAATATTTGAAAAAGACCGATGCTTACAGGGATTCTATTCTTATTGCTACTGATCCTTGTGTAGACAGGAGCATTGTATGGGCCGAGAAAAAGATTATTAATGGCAAGGTGGATTCTGCTTTGGTTATATTGTCGGACCTATTGAAAGAAACGCCGGATGAACGGCAAAAAGGGTATATTTACTATACTTTATCCGAGGCTTACGATATGCGGGGAGATATTCAGAAAGAAATTTATTATCTGCCTTGACCGCTATTACAGATTTGAAATCGTCTATTCGTGAATATGCATCCTTACAGAAATTGGCTCAACTGATGTATGAGGTAGGTGATTTGGATCGTGCCTATAAGTATTTGAATTGTTCAATGGAGGATGCGGTAGCCTGTAATGCCCGTTTGCGGTTTATTGAGGTAACGCAGTTCTTTCCTATTATTGATAAAGCATATAAATTGAAAGAAGAGAAAGAGAGGCAGATTTCCCGTACTCTTTTAATCAGTGTCAGTTTACTTTCTTTATTTTTGCTTGCTGCTATTTTTATCTGTACCGATGGATGAAGAAATTGTCAGTGATGCGCCGTAATCTGAGTCTGACTAATCAACAGATGCAGGAAGTAAATGCTGAGTTGGCACAGACGGGGAAGATCAAGGAAGTATACATTGCCCGTTATTTGGACAGATGTGTGATTTATCTGGACAAGTTGGAGTTTTATCGTCGTTCTTTGGCGAAACTGGCAATGGCCTCCCGTATAGACGATTTGTTTAAAGCGATTAAATCCGAGCAGTTCATACGAGATGAACGGAAGGATTTTTATAATGAGTTTGATAAGTCTTTCCTGGAGTTATTTCCTCATTTCATTACTTCTTTTAATGAGTTATTGGTAGAGGAAGGAAGAATATATCCCAAATCGGGCGAGTTGCTGACTACGGAATTGCGTATATTTGCTTTGATCCGTCTGGGAGTGACTGATAGTAATCGGATTGCCCATTTCTTGGGGTATTCTTTGGCAACGATTTATAATTATCGCAGCAAGATGCGTAATAAGGCGATAGGAAACAAGGAAACTTTTGAACAGGAAGTGATGAACTTGTAGAGATATGATTACAATAATACCAGCAAATGTAATATAAGTGTATTCACTGTTATTCCGTGCTTCAGTAAGTATTAGCTCTAACCTTGGGAGTTTGGTCGTATTTATTCTAAATGTGGCAAAATGTAATTGTTCCCCAAACGGATAGCATTACTTGTCCAATAACACAATTGATTTTAGAAGATGGATAAGTCCCGCCTTGGACATTGAGGATAGGCAAGTCGAATATCTTTTCAGTTAACTTGGTCTCGAAACTTTCTAATTGTTGAAATTGGAAAGCACCTATTTTGTCCTCGTTATTATTATTTTCTATTTTGTTCAGGTACTTGTCATTTTCTTCATAAACAGCAATGGCAACTTCATAAATTTCAAACCATGTCTTTGAATCTTCGACCATTAAATTCATAAAACAGAGAGTACAGTACCTATGTGAGAGATAAAAATAGCACCACAACTAGTAAACTTCCAATAAGTGTTCAGCGTATCTTCGGAGATGTTTTGGTAGAAAATAGTAACATTGATAGCATATCTATACAGGTAGATAACCATAGGCTGAAAGACAAAATACTATAAATGTAATAGGAGAGATAGAGTATTGCCATAGGTGGCTTATTTCAATATTGCGGCAATGTCGGTAGGTGCGATAAATATCTTTGGAAATCAATGGAGTGGATTCTGTAAATACGACCTCATTTGTCATTTTGATTTCTTTAGGAACGGTTTTTGTCATCGAATCGCTGATGCTATTGAATGCCTGATAAAAATTATTGGACATAGTACTGATTGTTTGGCATAAATAAAAAGCAGAGAGAGAATGAGAGTTGAATAACTCAAAATAATTCTCTCTCTGCTTGGGAGTAGTTCTACAGAGAGGAGGATATTAAATCCTTATCTCTGTGTGTTTAGACTTTGATTACTGTGCCGGATAGGGAGTCAGGTTTACAGTAATGGTGTCTTCTACTTTTTCATTTGTTGAAGTAGTGATAGTCAATTTCACTTTGACTGGGGTTGCTACAGATACTTTGTTTGCATCACCAGCATTTGCTGTAAGTTTAATATCTTTACCGTTTATATTTGCTGTCAAATATTGGGTATATTTAGCTTCGACTTCGCAAACTACATTTTGAATATCATCTTGTGTTCCAGAAATGTTATCTACACGGTAATAGATGTTCTTGTCATTCTTATCAGCAGCTTTACCATATTTCACAGTTACTATGTTACCACTACCAGAGATGATAGAAATACCAGCAGGCATAACTGTTGTATAGTTTTTGCTTTCAGCAAACATAACTTTGAAGTCAGCAATCGGGAACTGTACGCCTGCATAGGTAACCTTACCACCTGTTAACGTATAAGCCTTGTTAGTTTCCCCTTTTTCAGTTAATGTGATAGTACCGTTGTCACTAACAGCAATCTTGTCAGCATCATCTTCAATAGCTTTGTATCCACTTACAGTTCCAGCAGAGAAAATGTTGGCTTTAGTGATTTCACTAGCATAAACTGTTACAATCTTATTCAAATAGTATGACGGGTTAAATGTATAAGCTGCTGCCAATGTTGCATCGCTTGGCTTTTCAATAGTGAACGGCAAGTTAATAACAGCAATTGTTCTGAAATAATTGAGTGTTCCAATTTTAACAGCTGCAACAACATTTACCTTAGCTGTAAACTCACCACCATTTTCAATGATTTTGGCTAATTGACTACCGTAATTTGTGTTGAAGTTAACTTTGATACCTGCTATTTGGGCTGCTTCAGTTGTTGTTTTACCTTCAGAGTCAACAGTAGCGATATTCTTAACAAGATCGGTTAGATTTTCAGTTTCTATCTTGCCTGTTTCAGCATTTTCATATACCATTCTACTTGGGGTTCAAGTACCATTTCTTGATATTCAGCATTCCAAACGACACGTTTGTCTGCACCCATGGCATCGAAGTAGGGCTTTAAGTCAGAGATAAATGCTTGTTCAGCAGTTTCAGTCACTTCTGTTACAACATGCTTCTTGCTTACGATAGAAGTAATTTCTTCTGCATCAGGAGTTTTTTCATTAAAGTTCAAGGTTACATTGTCAGATTTAACCTTACCGAAAACATTCATATAATGAACTGTAAAGTAAACATTTCCTGCAGCCTTGTCATTAAGATTGATAGTCATACCATCGAATGATACGCCATAACGGATAGAGTCTGCTTTTGCTTGAGCATTATCAGCCATTGTGATGTATGAATCGAATAGTTGACCTGCCCATTTTTTTTCAGGGACAATTGTTACAGATTCACCTGGCTTAGCATCCACGTATGATGTGAGATAAGTATCACCTTGCTCATTAATCTGGTATTTACCGAATGGAATATTAACATCTTGGGCATCCACCAAACTAAAATTAAAATCACCATTGAATGGAGAGTAAACATTTTCGTTAACAACCAATGACGCTACAGCATTGCTATTGCCGTATGATTCAACTATTTCATCATTAACAGTAATACCTTCTACAGGAATTTCATACAATCCGGTTGTAGAAGCTGCTCTGCTGCTGCTTAATACTCCACTAAAAGGAACTACTTTTCCTAATTTGATAGGCAGTTCTTCACCTTTAGAGTTTACAGCCTTAACGGTTTTTCCTGATAAATCGTAAGAAACCGGGGATATCTGAACTATAATAGAACTGGTAGATTGTCCTACCATATATTCACCTTTGGCAGGTTTTTCTTTAGAACCACCTTCCCATTTCGGCCATGCTGTTCCTTCTTTAGCAATGCTATAAGCAATATTGAAATTGTTTTCCAATACAGTAATCTGAGCCAATCCTTCGTTCAAGGGCAGACGAACAGATTTTTCATTCTTACCGTCTTTGTCACAAACAACCATGATAACGTAGTTGTTAGGATCAGTAGGATCAGCGTAGTAGTAAGGAACATTTGTTGCAGGAGTAGCGCCGGCAAATTCTTCAAATTCTGTACCGTTCCACAAATACCACTTGCCGTTTTCCTTTTTCACTTCAGGTTGAGCATCCTTGCCCGGTTCACCCTGTGCGCCGTCCTGGCCTACAGCTTTAACGGTAGTCTTCTCACCGTTGCATACCCAAAACCATCTTCCGAGATAGTCCATTCTGTACCTGCAGCACCTGCTTCACCGTCCTTACCGTTGGTAATGGTGTAGCTGCTACCGTCATTGAAAGCAACAGTGAAACCGCCTGTGGCAGGAGTTACAGAAGTAATCCAGTTGGCAGCATTGATTTTTGCTTCCAGGTCTTTGATTTGACCTTCAACGCCATCCACGCGCGAAGTCAGCTCGTCAATGTCATCATCGTAGTCTTTACAAGACACAAATGTTCCTGTTGACGAAACCATTAAGGCTCCGAACAGGATTGCACTTAAAAACTTTTTGTTCATAATAGAAAAACTTTAAATTTATAAATTTAAAAAACTAAAATTGGTTATACATACCATTTATTATAAAAGGACTTAATTGTTTTCCTCCTGTTTCAGCGGATTCCTCTCGTGTGCCACATACTGCCGGGGCGTCATGCCCGTCACTTTTCCGAACGCCACATAGAAAGGGCTTTTCGAACCGAAGCCGCTGCGTACGGGAACTTCCTCTATGGGGCATCGTCCGCTGCGGAGCAGCTCTTTGGCGTATTCCACTCGGTAAGTGTTTACTAGTTCTTTCAGGTTGCAGCCGAAATAGCGGTTCACCACATTACTTAAATAAGTCTGGTTTGTCTCCAGCATCGCACTCAGTGTCTTCAGCGAAAGAGAGGAATCGAGGAATACTTGACGCACTTCCATCAGGTATAATATACCTTTATATATAAGAGCATCTATCCGGCGGACGTCCGTCCGCAACGCAAACTCCTTCTCCCATCGGCGAGAGGCGGCACGATAGAGCAAAGTCTTTTGGCGCACCGAAGTGTAGCGGGTCTTTTTACGTCGCAGAAACAGGTATTCCATTCAATTCTTTTTTCGTTTTTTTATTTGCTTATTTGTCTATCTCTTAGTAAGAGATCGACAAAATAGATGTAATATGCATAAAATCAAATAATTAAATCAATGAGAAGTGAGCTGTTGAGAGAAAGATTAAATAAGAAAAAAGGCTTTTTTTGCTTTAGATCGTATTTTTTTAATGAAAAGTGTATTAGTTATCAAAACTTTCCTTATTTTTGCACGAGAATTATATATCTCTTACTAAGAGATATATAAAAACCTATCTTGTATTTTGTAGTCTAAACAGGTAAAAATCAATTATTTATCTCTTCGTTTTATTATATACTTGGGTGCAGAATGTAACTCATGTGTCAGAAATGAGTACCGCTTTGTACTTTATTATATGGCGTCTGATTTTTTCTATCGGCATCCAGAATTCATGGAGAAGTTGGAATAATGCTGGACGGAATGAAGATGAATGTGTCAAAACCAAAATGACAGCTTTGAAAAGTTGCAGATAGTAATTATAACGCGTAAAAGGGTCGTATCAAACTCTGTATTGAGTAATGATACGATCCTTTCTTTAGTTTTTTAGGATGCTCAAATTTCAGATTATAAGTTCATGTTTTCAAAAACAAAGTTTTGACACCGCCGGAGTGAATTTCAGTTTCGGGAAACAGAACATTGAACGGTGGTGATGGAATGAGCATATATTACTTTCGGGAAACGCTTTACCTCTCTTTGATAATACTTACACAGCCGGCACCGATAATCAGGAATACTCCAGCCAATACCAGCATGTTTACTTCCGGAGCGACACTACCCGGACTGGTAAATATCTTCAGTACGATACCTCCTAAAGAAGCTGCGACAATCTGTGGAACACAAATAGTTCCATTGAATAATCCCAGATAGGTTCCCATATGTCCTCCTGTTAATGCATTGGTCAGAATGGTAAAGGGAAGGGCCAGCATGGCTGCCCATGCGCAACCTATCAGGATGAAGGATGCAAATAAAGCATATTGATTATGGATAAAGAAATGGAGATGAATCCAATGCCTCCCAATACCAGACTGAGTACGTAGGCAAGTTTGCGGTTCTGAATCATCGGGATGATCGTTGCCCAAATAACGGAACCAATGGCTTGGACAGCAAATAAGATCCCGACCCAATCTCCCGCTGTCTGGTATTGTGCGGATTGTGTATCCAGTACCACTCTGGAAACACCGTTTGTCATGGTTGTTATGACCGGTGTGTCGAACACATTCAAAGCAACTGTTCCATTGGTGTAAGTCCACATGAACATGAAGGCTGCCCAGCAGAAAAATTGTACCAGTCCTACTGTCCAAAAGGCTTTGGGAGCCTTGACCAGCAATTTGAACATATTTGTCTTTTCTTTTTTGCTTTCATGGGTGATGCCATGATATGCTGCATATTCTTCGGGAGGAAATTCCTTTACTTTGGCCGAAGTATAGATCACGCATAGAATCAGTATCAATGCGCCGATGTAGAAAGAATAGATGACAGAGTCGGGAATAATACCTTTGGGAGCAATATTACTGATGCCGATGGCGGCAAAAATAAACGGGAAAAGATATCCTGCCAGACTGCCGGCATTACAGAGAAAACTCTGAATGGAGTAAGCCAGTCCTTTTTGTTTTTCATTCACCATATCGCCCACCATCATCTTGAAGGCTGCATGGCCATATTGATAGAGGTATCAAGGAACATCAGTGATATCAGACCGAATACCATAGCTGCACTGACTGTCATTCCGAAACTACCTGCATTAGGGAGCAGGCACATGACGCAGACAGCAACCAGAGCTCCTGCAAACAGATAGGGGATACGCCGTCCGAAACGCGTCCAAGTGCGGTCACTCAGTGCGCCTATGATGGGTTGGACGATGATTCCTGCCAGCGGAGGTAATATCCAAAAATAGCTTAAACTGTGTGGGTCTGCTCCCAAAGTGGAAAAGATACGGCTGATATTCGCGCTTTGCAAAGCGTAGCTATCTGCACGCCAAAGAATCCGAAACTAATATTCCATAGTTTCCAGAAACCTAAATCGGGAATTTTTTTCATGGTATGTGTGTTATTGATTATCGTTGGGGTAGGGAGTCACCACAGACAGCCCCAGGCTGTCTGTGGTGGATGGTTAGAATCTGCCGGTGGTGTCAATCATCTCTACCAGCTTTTCATTGAACTTCTTGTTCTTTATCAGTTCTTCCAAAGTGAGATGCATACGATATCTCCAGTAATGTCTTGGATTGGCAGGTACGTTGATACGTTCCGCGTTCACATCGGGATAGCGGATTTCTTCGTCTATTGACAGCCAGTCCTGAAAGGACAGGATGCACAGCAATGACGGACATTCCAGATGGTGGCGTACTATTCCTCGCAAACCCATCCCGGGGCTGAAACCGGAACTTCTCCCAGTGTCCCATTACATGGTTGTAGTAGCGGCAGGTCTGTTCATAATCTTCTTCCCACCATCCCGCAGAGTAGACATGTCATGAGTGGAAATAGTACAGACCGAGCGGTACGGATATTCCACACGTGACCGAACTCGTGTTTGGGATTCTTGGGCATACGTTGGATTTCCAGGCTGAGTATTTGCAACTGGTCCATTACCCAAGGCACACAGTCGGGAACCATTCCTAAATCCTCTCCGCACACCAGCATAGAAGTGGCTTGTGTCAGGATAGGCAGCTTTTTCATCGCTTCCTGATACCAGAACTGGTTATGGCGTTGGTAATAATAATGATTATACAGACGGTTGAAAGCGTCTTTCTCCTTCCAGTCGAGGCGCCCGAAGATGAAATCATTCTGAACGGCAATTCTTGGATGATACATGGAGGGGTGCTTGCGGTCGGGAACAAATAATACATTGCTTATCAAGGCATATACTCCCTCGCGTATATGGATACTTTCTTCATCTTTCTTATCGGAGAAATAAGCCTCCACTTTGCGTTGGGTATCATATTCCGGGCGCATTTCATAAATGTCATCGTGAGCATGTTGTACGAATGTTTCTTTTACAAAGGCAGCTTTGTCACCAAACATCTTGTTTAGCATCTCTTCGTTGATGAACGGTTTGGTCATGAAGTCCTTTTGGAACGGCAGCCCGTAACTTTGAATTTCGTCTACACTCATAGGCAATGCCGGTACAAACTGTCCCAGCAAACCATGTACCGAATGAGATGGGATTTCCCAGATACGGAAGAAACCAAGAATATGGTCTATGCGGTAAGCTGTGAAATACTCTGCCATTTTGCGGAAACGCTTCTGCCACCATTGGTAGTTGTCTTGTTCCATTACCTCCCAATTATAGGTGGGAAAGCCCCAGTTCTGTCCGTTCACGGAGAATGCGTCGGGCGGCGCGCCTGCCTGACCGTTCATGTTGAAATAATACGGCTCAATCCATGCTCCACACTGTTGCGCTGATGCCGATAGGGATATCACCTTTAAAGATAATACCTTTTTCGCGGGCATAGTTTCCTGCATCAAGTAATTGGATATGTAAATGGTACTGTGTGTAGTAGTAAAAGGCGATTTCTTCATAACAAGAGCTGTCCGGTGCGCATAAGGCTGCTATTTCTTCTGCCTTGTACTCTGTATGCTCAGGCCATTGGCTGAAATCCGGAGTGCCATACAGATCTCTTAGATAGCTGAATGCAGCGTATGGCAGCAGCCAATGTTCATTTTCTTCAAAGAATTTTTTGAATTCGGCCGAAGCCAGCACTTTCCTTCCGGTTTGTTGGAACATCACTTTCAAATAGGCACGTTTGGCATTGTTCACCGCTTCATAATCTATTTGGGGAAGAGCGTTCAATTCTTGCCGGCGGGCTTCAAAAACAGCCAGCGCTTCCTTATCCTTCATCTTACCCAGCTGGTTCAGGTCAATATACATCGGGTGGAATGCATAAATGGAAATGCTGTTGTAGGGATAAGAATCCATCCAGGTATGGGTAATGGTCGTATCGTTGATAGGGAGGATTTGTACAGCTTGCTGGTGGGTCTTTGCCGCCCAGTCTATCAGTTTCTTCAAATCTCCGAAATCTCCTACTCCAAAACTTTTCTCACTGCGGAGAGAAAATACAGGGATAGCTGTTCCCGCCACCTTACGGCCGATGAAGTGAAATGAACTTCAGTTTCCGGTGTCAGGTAAATTTCTCCTTTTTTTAATTCCGGATTATTAAGCATCCGGTTGTCGTGGTTCTCCCATTCCTCTACCTGCTTGCTGTCGGCGTTGCAGGCTACGAACTTATAACTTAGCGGAAACTCCAAAGTAGAAACATTCAGTGTGATGGTCCACTCGTTCGGTTGTATTTCTTCCATCAGGACCGTCTTTTGAATATCCCAATTGCCTAAAGCCGGGCAATCTCCGCTGATAGCCAGCACTTGACGCTTATGATGCAGACAAGGCATAAGGCCCGGAAAGTAATGCTTCCATCGGCGCTTGCTGTGACTTTTATAGTTGTCTCAGACTGATAATCACCACTGAAGGCGGAACTGTATAAGTAAGATTCAGCCGGAAGGTCTTTCCAGAAATCATTTAATATGTAGTGGCAGTTTTTCTTTTTTCCGGAGCAAAACAAATGAGCCATGGTTCCGCTTTCACGGCGGATGCACTGTCCGTCACGATATACTCCATAGCGGTAGGAAACAGGCACGCATGCAGGGAGGTCCGGCATTTCAGCTTCACCTTCCCAATGTTCCCCGTTTGGAGTGCGAAGGATGATAGGTTCACTATTGTTTCCGTCCAGTATCACCCCCAGTTCTTCTCCCCAGGCTGTACGGTATTCAATTCGAAATGTGAGTTTCATGTTATTATTCGAGTTAAATGGTTTAATGTCCCAAAATTAAGACTTTCTGGCAGAATATCGTCTTTCATCCAATTAATTTATAAGAAAAATGAATGAGGTTATGTTTGTTACCGGCGGTGAACTATTACAATTTCTGCCCATTTCATCGAAAAAAAGAGTCGGTATGAGTATCTGTTTCTTCGGGCATTTAAAGGAGGAAAAATATAAATGGGGTCAGGTTGGTTTTCATTGATAAAAAAGCCCCGATCCAGAGAAAAGCAGGATCGGGGCTACCTCAAATTGTAAGATGTGAGGATGGATTTTGATTAAAAAATAATGAATGAAAAATTACGCGTCTATATTCGCATATGTCGCGTTTTTCTCTATGAACTCGCGGCGTGGAGCTACATCGTCTCCCATCAGCATGGAGAAGATATAGTCTACGTTGGCGGCATTGTCAATTGTTACCTGTTTCAGAATACGCGTTTCAGGGTTCATTGTTGTTTCCCACAGTTGTTCGGGATTCATCTCACCCAAACCTTTGTATCGCTGTGTATGGATTCCGTTTTCTTGTCCGTCACCATATTTTTGAATGAATGCCTGGCGTGCTTCTTCGGTGTAACAGTATTCACTGATTTTCCTTTGCTGCATTTATACAATGGCGGATTGGCAATGTACAAATGTCCGTTTTCTATAATTTCCGGCATATAGCGGTAGAACAATGTCATGATAAGGGTGTCGATGTGAGAACCATCGACATCGGCATCGGTCATGATCACCACTTTGTGATAACGCAGCTTGTCGATATTCGCTTTTTTGCTGTCATCATTTCCGTCCACACCGAAACGGACACCCAGGGCGGTGATGATATTATTGACCTCATCGCTTTCAAAAGCCTTGTGCCACATCGCTTTTTCCACATTCAGGATTTTACCCCTCAAAGGTAGAATTGCCTGGAAGGCACGGCTACGTCCTTGCTTGGCAGAACCACCTGCCGAGTCACCCTCGACCAGGAATAGTTCACATTCCTCCGGATTACGGCTCGAACAGTCGGCCAGTTTGCCCGGCAGTCCGCCACCGCCCATCGGACTCTTTCTTTGAACAGATTCACGTGCCTTGCGTGCGGCGATACGCGCTGTTGCAGCCAGGATCACTTTGTCAACAATCTGTTTTGCTTCTTTCGGGTGTTCTTCCAGATAATATGTAAGCGCTTCGCCTACAGCTTGGTTCACGGCACCACTCACTTCGCTATTGCCCAGCTTGGTCTTGGTCTGTCCTTCGAACTGCGGCTCGGCTACTTTCACTGAAATGACGGCAATCAAGCCTTCGCGGAAGTCCTCTCCCGAAATCTCGACTTTTGCTTTTTCCAGTGCTTTGGTATCTTCCGCATATTTCTTCAGTACACGGGTTAATGCGCTGCGGAAACCGGCCTCGTGTGTGCCGCCTTCTATTGTATTGATATTGTTTACATACGAATGCAGGCTTTCACGATAGCCTGTATTGTACATGATGGCACATTCAATGGGGGTATTGTTTTTTTCGGTATTCAGATAAATGACATCATTAATCAGCGCTTCGTTGTTACGGTTCAGGAAACGTACAAACTCTTTCACTCCTTCGTCCGAATGGAATATTTCTTTCTTGAAGCTGCCATCTTCTTCTTTGATCCGGCGGTCGGTCAGTGAAATGGTGATACCTTTGTTCAAGTAGGCCAATTCACGCATACGTGCCTGTAGAATGTCAAACTTATATTCGGTAACAGTGAAGATGGTATCATCCGGCCAGAAAGTCTGTTTTGTTCCGGTAATATCAGCTGTTCCTACTTCTTTTACAGAATACAAAGGATGTCCGCAGCTGTATTCCTGCTGGTAGATCTTGCCACCGCGGAATACCTGTGTGGTCATGTGAGTAGACAAGGCGTTCACACAAGAAACACCTACACCGTGCAGACCGCCTGAAACCTTGTAAGAACCTTTGTCGAACTTACCTCCCGCGTGCAGCACGGTCATTACCACTTCCAATGCAGATTTCTTTTCTTTTTCGTGAAAGTCTACCGGGATACCACGGCCATTATCCTGTACGGTAATGGAGTTGTCTTCATTGATGGTGACTTCTATATGATCACAGTAGCCGGCCAATGCCTCGTCGATAGAGTTGTCCACAACCTCGTAAACCAAGTGGTGCAATCCCTTTTCGCTGATGTCTCCGATATACATGGCGGGACGTTTACGTACAGCTCCAAACCTTCCAATACCTGGATGTTACTGGCCGAGTAATTGTTTTCGCCGTTTATCTTTTCTTCTTCACTCATGTTTGATTCAATTATCTTAAATATTAGCTTTCAAAGATACGAAAAATTGCTGGGACAGGCAGCTTTTATGGACTAAAAAACGTAAAAAAGAGGGGATTGGACGGGTTTGGAATGAGGTCTGTCCGTGAACGCCGGGAAAAGTAGGGGAGTGATGTATTTATTTCGAGGGTAAGTCTTCTGAAGATCAATGGGGCTTCTTTTTCCTTCAAATCCTTCATTGACGCTTAACAGGCTTTTTGTCAGCATCTTATCATGTATGATTCTCTTCTAAATCCTTCATGAATGCTTCAGATTCTTCGGGCGCTGTTTTCCGCGGAGCGAGGACTTGCGTATTTTTTCGATGTTACGTTTGCAATATGTATTGCTTGTGTTTATGAAACACATAAAAAGACAAAAGGCCGGATTGAAAAATCCTGCCTATTTTATCTTTTAGTTTAAGACTTTGCTTAAGCGAGTTTGCTAATGTAAGCAGCCAATTTTGACTTCAAGTTAGCGGCTTTGTTCTTGTGTATGATATTGGTCTTAGCAAGCTTGTCCAACATCTTCTGACGCCCGGATACATTGCAACAGCTTCTGCCTTGTCAGTAGTTGCACGAAGTTTTTAACAGTGTTACGCATTGTTTTTGCATAATATCTGTTATGAAGTCTTCTCTTCTCTTCCTGTCTGATTCTCTTTAATGATGATTTGTGATTTGCCATTTCGACTAATCTTTAATTTTGTTCTTTTATTATTTTTATTTGTAGCCCGTGGGGGAATCGAACCCCCCTTTCAAGAATGAAAATCTTGCGTCCTAACCGATAGACGAACGGGCCGAGCTTGATTCTGCCGAGCCTTAGCTTGGCTTGCTTTCGGAGAGTGTTTTTCTCTTTTGCGGTTGCAAAGGTAGGAACTCTTTTTGAATTGACAAAATATTCGGCATATTTTTTTGTAAATACGTGCATTTTCATCTAAAAACCCTATTTTTGTATGTTCCAACGATGCGTATATTTGTGTGGAAAAGCAAAAAACGTATTGCGGACAACGATTACCTAGTATATAAAAGAGAGAAAGAGTATGCTTCAAAAGACGGTGGGAATTGTACTTCATACCTTAAAATACAATGATACTTCGAATATCGTTGATATTTATACGCGCGAGAATGGCCGTGCTTCTTTTCTTGTGTCTGTTCCCCGTTCACGAAATCGGCGGTGAAGACGGTATTGTTCCAGCCGCTTTCCATGATAGAGTTTGAAGCGGATTATCGTCCGATGTCCAATTTGTATCGTATAAAAGAAGCGAAGTCGTGGTATCCTTTCCGCACGTTGCCATACGATCCTTATAAATCTTCCATTGCCATGTTCTTGGCGGAATTTCTGTATCGTGCTTTGCGTGAAGAAGCGGAGAACGGGCCGTTGTTTGCTTATTTGGAGCATTCTATCCGGTGGCTGGACGAATGCGACAGAAGTTTCTCCAATTTTCATTTGGTTTTTCTGATGCGTTTTTCACGTTTCCTCGGTCTGTATCCTAATACGGAGGATTATAGGGAAGGATGCTTTTTTGATATGCTGAATGCCTGCTTCGTGTCTGTCCGGCCATTACATGGTGCTTTTTTGAAACCGGAGGAGGCTTCACGTATCAACCTTTTAATGCGTATGAATTATGAAACAATGCATCTTTTTACTATGAGCCGTCTGGAGCGTAACCGCTGTCTGGTTATTATGAATGATTACTATCGTTTGCATCTGCCGGATTTTCCGGTGCTGAAATCGCTGGATGTGCTGAAAGAGTTGTTCTCGTGAAATCCTTTCTATCTGGATGTGTTCATGTTCACGCCTTTTTTATTTATCGTTTCACTTTAGTGAGGAAGCTTTAGCACTCTAGTGATGAAGTTTCATCATCCTAGTGAAACAACTTCATCACTAAGGTGAAGATAAATGAG